>OGOB01000160.1_pt1 | contig 45870 bp, 42 predicted proteins | sample 1573611 | NCBI WGS metagenome assembly OGOB01 (sample SAMEA2582016, study PRJEB24529) | metagenome | biome: Human gut stool | place: China | collected 2011 | reverse complement strand
AAATAGAGTAAGAACATATTTAAATACACTAGATGAAAGCGAAGTATTATCAAAAAAAGAAATTAATCAAGGAATGATGGATTTATTAAATAATAAAATAAAACGGTTAAAAATAAAAAAATAGTGAATAGCAAGCTTTTAAAGTTTGCTTTTTTAGGTTAATTAATACAATTTGACAATTGAATATGTTTTTGATAGAATACTCAACAAAAAGAGGGGATTTTATGGATGTTTTTAACGAATTATTAGAAAATATAAAAATTGAAAGAGAAAATGAAAAACAATGTTCTAAACCATATAAATGTGGAAATAAAATAACAAAAAAAATTCAAAAAGTTTTAGAAGAAATTGATCAAAATAGAAATCATTCATGGGCTGTTGAAATGTATAACAGAAATGAAAAAAATATGAGTGCAGTAGCTTTATTTTATCGTGGAAATAAAATAACATATAAAGAAATGTTTGAAAAAGCATTTATGTATGCTAAATCATTAAAAGCACTAGGATACAAGAAAGATGATCAAATTCCAATTTGCATTACTAATACTCCTGAGTTTATATATATGCTTTTAGCTATTAGTTTTATAGGTGCGCACACACATACAGTTGGAGAATGGTTTGATAAAGATTATTTAAAAGAAATATTAAATAAAACAAATAGTGAAATTATATTTATTGATGATATATCATATGAGTCTATAAAAAATTCAATATGTGAAAGTAACATAAAAAAAATTGTTTGTTTTTCATTAACAAATTCTTTAAAACAGGGTAATGAAAAAATAAATCCATATGCTGAAATAGAAAACAAATTTCACATAATAACAGATAACTTTGAATATATAAGAAATGATTATAATGGAATAACATTTAATGAAGAAAACTTTATAAAAATGGGAGAAAATTATAAACAACAAGTAATAGAAAATGTTGATTTAAATGATATTTCTACTATAACATATACAAGTGGAACAACATCACCAGGACGTCCTAAAGGAGTTATTCAATCAAATAGAAGTTACATTACACTATCAAGATTTAAAGAGTCAGATGTTTCTGGAATGCCGACTATGAAAAATCTAACAGTACTTGCTCAAATTCCAACATATACACATATGGAATTATCATGTGCAATATCAGATACATTATATTGTGGGTGTACAATAGCTCTAGAACCTTTTTATGATAAAGACTTTTTTCCATGTTCACTTGTAATAAATAAACCAAACTTTGTATGTGCAAGTACAGGTTTCTGGGGCAATTTATGTAAACTATTAAACTTTGATGAATCATGGAAACACGTTAATATGCCTTATCTAATGATTCCAACAGTAACAGGAGAAGGATGCTCAGTTGGTGAAGAAAAATTTTTTAATCTTACAGCAAGAAAGCATAAATTTGGAACAGCAAAATTACCTTTCCCACTTTCACCAGTCACTTTCTCGATAGGTGGTGGAACAACAGAAAGTAGTGGAATTTTTGTAACACTATATAAATCATTACAAGAAAAAAAATTAAATCATTTAATAAAAAAAGAACGTTTAGGATTAAGACCATATAAATTTGCAGAAATTGAAGTACTAGATGAATTTGGAAACTATTGTGATGTAGAAAAACCAGGATTACTAGTTGCCAAAAATCCTTGTGAAATGACTGGGTATACAGAAGAAAAATTAAATCAAAATACACATGTAGTTGATTCAAAAGGAGTTAGTTGGTTAAGTCTTGGAACATATGCATACAAAGATAAAACCGGCGGAATAAAAATGAAGGGTAGAATGGGCAGTGACCTAATTTTAAAAAATAACCATAAAATACCATATTACTATATAGAAGATACGATTTTATCAGATACAAAAAATATAATGTCTTGTTCAGTAGTTTCTAATAATGGGATTTTAATATGTCATATAGAATTTCAACCTTTTGCTCAAAAATCAAAAATAGAAATAATCAAAAGCATAATCAATAGATTAGAAGCAAAATATGAAGAAGAAGTAACACAAAAGCTATACTTTAGATTTAGGGATAATGTAGAATCATTTCCTTTAGATCCAAGTGGAAAAAGAAGTATAAGTACATTAAGTAAAATAGGTATAGACGAAAAAACATTTTCATTTGAACAATGGAAGAAAAAATATACTGTGGAAAAAGAAAAAGTAAAAATCCTAGGAAAGAAATAGTCTTTCCTTTTTTTTGAATGAGTGGTAAAATCTACAATAGAGGTGTATGTTATGAGCAATTTTTTTTACTTTATATTATGTGGATTTATTTTTTCTTGTTTTTTAAATATAATATATTTTTCTAAAAAACACGTAAAAACAGGTGAAACAAAAATATTTTCTATCTTATTAATTGTGAACCTAATAAGTTTAGCAAGCGAACTTGCTTGTTCATATATAGGTTATACATTTTTAGAAAATACAATATATACACATGTAATGACAAAAATATATTTAATCTGTTTAATGACATTTTTATTATATATGACACTTTATATTTACGTTATATGTTATGTTGAAAGCAAAAGAGAAAATAAAAAACGCTATAAAAAGTTAAAAATATTATCATATATTATTTGGTTTATTTGCGCTATTATAGAAATTTTGTTACCAATAACAACAGAAAGTGGTTATGCAACAGGATTAGCTGTAAATTGGTTATATATATGTTCAACAATAGTACTTATAATTTGGGTAATACCACTTATAAAAAACTTTAAAATAATCGATAAAAGAAAAATACTTCCTATATTACTATTTGTAATATTTATGTCAGTAATTGCATTCATACAAAAACTATATCCAAATATTACAATAGTTACAGTAATGGAATTTTTAATAATTTTTATTATGTATCATACAATAGAAAATCCAGACGTAAAACTATTAGAAGAAGTAATAATGGCTAAAAACCAAGCAGAAAAAGCAAATAGAGCAAAATCAGATTTCCTATCAAGTATGAGCCATGAAATAAGAACACCATTAAATGCAATAGTAGGATTATCTGAAGATATCGCACAATATAAAAATGAAGTTCCAAAAGAAGTAGTAGAAGATTCAGATGATATAATAAATGCTTCACAAACATTACTTGAAATAGTTGGTAACATACTTGATATAAATAAAATAGAAAGTAATAAAATGGAAATTATAGAAGGACCTTATAATTTTAAAGAAACAATAACTAAAATGTGCAGAGTAACATCAACACGTATTGGAGAAAAACCAATAAGCTTTAAATTAAACATAGCAGAAGATATTCCATATGAATTAATTGGAGATAGAGGAAAAGTAAAAGAAATAATAAATAACCTACTTACAAATGCAATAAAATATACAGAACAAGGAGAAATAAATTTAAAAGTAAAATGCGTAAATGATTTAAATAAAAAAATGACAAACCTAATAATAACTTGCCAGGATACAGGAAGAGGAATAAAAGCGGAATATATAAACAAATTATTTACAAAATTTGAAAGACTAGATATAGAAAAAAATACAACTGCAGAAGGAACAGGACTTGGACTTGCAATTACAAAATCATTAATAGAAATGATGGGTGGCAAAATAAATGTTGAATCAAGATTTGGACAAGGTTCAATATTTATGGTTAATATTCCACAAAAAATAAGTAAAATATCTGCCCCTATGACAGAAAAAGAAATCATGGATACTGCAAGCAATTTATTTGGAAGAAAAGAAAATAACTTACAAGAAGAAACAAATATTTCGTTTGAAAAATATAAAGGTAAAAAAATACTTGTTGTAGATGATAATAAATTAAATATAAAGGTAGCAAGACGTGCATTACAAAACTTTGAATTTGAGATAGATGAGGCAGAGGATGGACAAGTATGTTTAGATAAAATAAATGCAGGAAATGAGTATGATCTAATACTAATGGATATAATGATGCCAAACATGAGCGGAGAAGAAACAATAAAAAAACTAAAAGAAAACAAAAACTTTAATACACCAGTTATAGCGTTAACTGCAGATGCATTGTCAGGTGCTAAAGAAAAATATATGCAAGAAGGCTTTGCAGATTATATAGCAAAACCCTTCTCAAGAGATCAAATAAAAGAAAAATTAGATAAGATATTTAAAGATTAAAAAACTTTGTATGATTAACAATAATATGATATAATTAGATCAGTGAGTAAGACACTATTTATAAGAAAGAGGTAGAATATGAACGAAAAGAAAAAAGGTATAATTGTATTAGCTGTTCTTCTATTATTTGTAGCTTTAGTAGTAGCACTTATAATAATAGATAACGTTAATTCAAAAAAAGAATTAGACAAATTTATGAAATATTATAATTCACAAGAAACAACATTAGTTATGCTTGGAAAAGAAGGATGTTCTTATTGCGAAGCATTCCAACCAGAACTTGATTTTATGGCAGAACAATATAATTTTAAATATGAATATATTGCAATGGACAAATTAAATTCAAGCGATTACAAGAAATTACTTGATATAATAGAAGTAAGTTCATCAGATTTTGGAACACCATATACAGTTGTTGTAGAAAATGGTAAAAAAATCGATTCATTAGCTGGTGCAGTAGAAGAATCAGAATTATTAGACTTCCTAAAAAAATATAACTTTGTAGGAAAAGACGCTAAATTATTAATAAATTATATTGATTACAATAAATATGATGAATTACTAAAAAGTTCTACTAAACAAATAATTGGAATAGGAAAAACAACATGTATATATTGTAAAATGTCTAAACCAGTATTAAATAGAATCATCAAACAATATGGAATCACTATAAATTATTTAAATTTAGATTCATTAAAAGAAGAACAATTAAATTCATTATATAATTCATTAGAATTCTTTACAACAGAAGAATGGGGAACACCAACATTCCTAATAGTTGAAAATGGAAAATTAGTTGATTATATATCAGGACTTCAAACAGATAGTAAATTTGTATCAATATTTAAAGAATATGGTTTAATAGGAGATTAATATGGAAAGTTTAGTATATCAAAAAGTAAAAGAGTTCAAAAACAAATACCCAATGACAATATCATGGAGGTTAAAAAAACATGCAAAAGTTGTAGAAGAACACTTAAATAGCGATGAAAAGGTTTTATATGCTTTTGCTGCTCAAAAAAATGATAATCCTATAGATATAATTACAACAAATGTTATCGCAATTACTAATAAAAGAATCGTATTAGGTCAAAAAAGATTATTGTTTGGTTATTTCTTCACATCAATTACACCAGACATGTTTAATGACTTAAAAGTAAAAATGGGACTAGTATGGGGAAAAATATATATTGATACAGTAAAAGAATTTGTAACTCTATCAAATATACAAAAAGCTGCACTTAGCGAAATAGAAAGTGCAATATCAGAATATATAATAGAAGAAAAAAAGAAATATGCTAAACGAGAAGTAGAAAAAAACGTATAATATTTATACGTTTTAATTGTAAAGAGGTAAAAAATGAAAACAAAAATAAGCAAATACATAATTTCAATACTATTTATATTAATATTTATAAGAATCTCATATTTATTTTTAAGAAATAAAATAGAAAATAAATATGAATTAAAATATAATGATTATTTAATTAAAGTAGAAGAAAAATATGAAAAATCAAAAACAGATAATTTAGATGCTTATAATTATAAAATACTAGTTGATAATGCAGAATATAATTTTCAAATATTTGATAATTTATATAAACAAGAAAAGAATATAAAAAAAATATATTATTATGATAATTCAGATTATAAATGTATATATCCTATTTTTAAAAACAAAAAGCAATATATAGATATAATTTGTACAGATTCTAAAGAATATAATTATTATCACAATATAAATGATAAAAGTGAAACCTTACAAGAATTTGCTAAAAACATTAAAGAATATAATGAAAATCAATATGATAATATAAAAGAATTAGAAGAAATTGATAATGTAAAAATAACAAAAAAATTTGACACGTTCGGATTCATGTCAAATTATAAAGGATTTTATGATTTAAAAAATAAAAAAAATGTTCAATTATTTAAAAAAGATATATACAATCAAACATTAAATTATTTTCTAGATAAATATTATATAGTTGCTGATTATAATCAAACATATGAATTTGATAAATTAATTATAGTTGATATGACAACAGGAAAACAAAAAGAAATTATCTGTTATCCTAAAATATCATTTGATTCATATATACAAGGTGAAGTAAATAATGAATTATATTTATATGATAAAAAAAATAAAAAACAATATAAGATTAATCCTAGTAAACTAAGTATAGAAGAAATCGGTAACTACGAAAAAGGAATAAAAATATATAAAAATAATGAATGGACCATAGAAAAGAGTTCAAATTGTTCAAATAATGAAATATTATTTGAGAATAAATATTATACAAATATGAAAGATAATACTTATGAAAAAATAGAAAAGTTAGGTACAGAATTAGGTTATTATTATTTTTATAAATTAGAGAATGAAACATATAAAATTTATAGATCAACAATAGATAATACGGAAGATAAAATATATTTATTTGAAACAAAAACAATAAATCAAATAAAATATTATAAAGCTGAAGTATATTATATAGATAATGATGAACTAAAAAAGTATTCAGATACAAATGGAACAGAAGTAATTGCTTCATTTAAAGAATTGGAATTTAATAATACAATAAAATTCGGAGTATACAAAAAGAGCTAAAAATTATTTTTTGCTCTTTTTAAATAAATCAAATCTTAAATCAGGAAATGCTTTTACTATTCTTTTAAAAAAATAGCCTTTTGACATAATTTCTGATTTTACTTTTTTTGCAACTTCATTAGTAGAATCCTTTCTTAAATTTGAAGCTGAAATTTTAATCTTTTTGATAATATTACAAGATAAAATAACATCTAAAATAAATAAAACAAATAAAGTACAACTTATAATATTAAATAATAAAGGATTGATCTTTAATAATAAATTACTAAAAAATGGATTTATGAATTTTATTAATAAAACACCTAACATACCAAATGCAATAGAATTAATTAAACAAATTCTCCCGTTTAAATTGAAGGGCTCATTAGTATAATCCCACCAACGAGCTTTAAAAATTTTTTCCATGATATAACTTGTCAAATATTCAGTTATAGAACAAATTATTATTGACATAAAAAATAAAACTAAAATATCTTCCTTATAACGTGATAACAGAAATATCATAATTAAAGAAGCAGAACCATAAATAGGACAATAAGGACCAATTAAGAAACCTCTATTTGCAAATTTTTGTTTAAGAATAACATTAACACAAAACATTTCAATGATCCATCCTATAAATGAATAAATAAAAAATAATGCGAAATAAAATAAAACTTCTTTCATAAATCCTCCCAATGATAAAAATTATACCACGAATAATTGAATAAGTAAACTTTTTGTGCTATATTAAAAAAGGAGGAAATATATGGAAAAGGTTGGTATTGTTTTGTCAGGCGGTGGAGCCAGAGGATCATATCAAATTGGGGTTTGGAAAGCATTAAACAAACTAAAGATTAAATATGATATTGTCACTGGAACAAGCGTTGGAGCATTAAATGGACTATTATTTGTTCAAAAAGATTATAAAAAAGCTTATAAAATATGGAAAAATATAGGTTATGATTTTTTATTTGACGATGCTGAAAAATTGAATATAACTACTGAACATATATATAAAACATATATTAGTGAATTTTTTAAACATGGCGGTATGGAAGTAAAACAATTAGAAAAACAAATTGAAATTGCATATGATGAAAAAAAATTCTATTCTTCGCCAGTGGACTACGGAATAGTAGTATATAATCTTACTAAATTAAAACCAGAAATGTTAACAAAAAATATGCTAACAAACGAAAATATTAAAGACTATGTTTTAGCATCAGCAAGTTGTTTTCCAACATTTAAAATGAAAAATATTGAAGGAATGAATTATATAGATGGTGGATATTATGATAATATGCCAATAAACTTATGTGCTACACTAGGTGCAACAAAAATAATTGCTGTTGATATGAAAGCAATAGGAATTAAAAGAAAAACTAAAAATAAAAATTTAGATATAACAATAATAACACCTAATAATAAAATAACACCTACATTTGTTTTTGACTCAGATTTAGCTGTAAAAACAATGAAATTTGGATATAATGATACAATGAAAGTTTTTGGAAAATATGTTGGTAAAAAATTCACATATAAAAAGAAATCATTTGAAAAATATAAAAATAAAAAAACAAGTAAAAATAATATAGATAAGATACTATCATATTATCCGTTAAAACATCAAAAAACAATATATGAACTTTTAGTAAGTAGTCAATTACTTGATATAATTGAATATCTTGGGACAACTTTTTCTATAGAAGAGTCTAAAATATATAGTATAAAAAAATTTAATAAACTACTTATAAAAAAGTTAAATGAAACACAAACAAAAGAATTTAATATAAAAGATAAATTTAAAACTAAGAAAAACATACAAAATAAAGAGTATGTTAAATATATTACTCAATCTATATATAATCAAGATGAAAAAGTAATAAAAAAATCAATAAATGAAACACCAAAAGAATTTATCTCAGCACTTTATTTATACACAATTTTATAACAAAAGGAGAAACATATGAAAAAAAGAATATTAACAGGAATAAGACCGACAGGAAATCTACATATAGGACATTATTTTGGAGCTGTTCAAAATTGGATAAAACTACAAGATGAATATGAAATGTTTATTGAAATAGCCGATGTCCAAGCCCTTACCGATAACTTTAATAATCCAGAAAAAATAAGAAAAAGTTTAAAAGAATTAACAATAGATTTATTATCAGTAGGAATAGATCCAAGTAAAGTAACTATTTTTATACAATCAATGATACCACAAATTGCAGAATTAACAGTATTTTATTCAAACCTAGTAACTATGTCTAGATTATATAGAAACCCAACTGTTAAGACAGAAATAGCTCAAAAAAAAGAATTATTTGGAAACCAAGGTGAAAGTGTTACATATGGGTTTGTGGGTTATCCAATCAGTCAAGCAGCGGATATAACATGCTTTAAAGGAAGATATATACCTGTTGGAGAAGATCAATTGCCTTTGATAGAACAAACACGTGAAATTGTTAGAAAATTTAATTCAATTTACAATTCTTCGTTAGTAGAACCAGAAGCATTACTTACAAAGGAAAGTAGAATAAAAGGATTAGACGGAAACGAAAAAATGGGAAAAAGCCTTGGAAATGCAATATATCTTATAGATGATGAACAAACAATAACAAAAAAAATAATGTCTGCTTTAACAGATACTCAAAAAATAAAAGCAAATGATCCAGCAAATCCAGATGTATGTATGGTTTATTATTATCATAAACTAGTAAATAAACAAAATGTTAACACAGTTTGTGAGGAATGTAAAAAAGGTACAAGAGGCTGTGTAAATTGCAAAAAGGAATTAATTCAAAAAATGAATGAGTTTTTAAATCCATTTAGGGAAAAACGAAAATATTACGAAAATAATATGAATGAAGTAGATAACATATTAAAAAAAGGAACAAAAAAAGCACAAGAAGAATCGTTACAAACAATAAAAGAAATAAAAAAAGATATGAAAATAGACTATTATGAATAAAATAAAGTAAAAAAGTATTATAAAAGTATTATAGATATTATTTAATATAATACTTTTTTATTTGTATTTAAAACTTTTGTTTTTAAAAATCAAATCTTTGTAAGTTCAAATTTTTATGAATTTAGATTCTTAAAAATCTATGATTTGTTAAGATTTGTGATAGGGAGAATATATGAAAAATATAATTATAAATTTATTAAAGGGTATAGTGATAGGAATTGGAAAGATAATTCCTGGAGTAAGTGGTGCAGTTATAGCAATTAGTTTAGGTGTATACGAAAAGGGTTTAGAAGCAATAACTAAAATTAATAAAGAAAATATAAAATTTTTGATAAATATAGGAAGTGGAATTGTAATATCAATAATATTATTTAGCAAGTTAATATTATATTATATGAATAATTATTATCTACCAACGATGTTGCTATTTATAGGTCTTATAATAGGTGGTACTTTTGAGCTAAAAAAAAATATCAAATTTGATAGAAAAATCGATATTGTTATACTTTTAATATCAATAATTTTAATGTATTTAATTAGTACATTAGAAAAAAATCCACAAAGTAATGTAATACTTCAAATGAATCTACATACATATATAAAATTAATATTTGCAGGTATATTAGATGCATTTGCAACAGTTTTTCCAGGAATAAGTGGGACAGCACTTTTAATGTTGTATGGATGCTATAACACAATAATGATGGCGATTAGTAATGTATTACAACCCGGATTGATTGTATTTAATTTATTTGTATTAACTTCATACGGAAGTGGAATGTTAATTGGAATAATAATGTTTTCTAAAATCATAACATATTTGTTCAAAAAATATTCAAAGCAAACAAGTATTTTCATATTAGGGATAAGTGTTTCAACAATATTTATGCTTTTAAAAGACACAATTGGTATGAGTAAAAATATAATTGAGATTATATTTTCAATATTTTTACTTGTAATTGGATATTTTTTATCAAGAAAAATAATTAAATAACATATCATATATAGAGGTGACACGAATAATGGAAAAAAAGCCAAATGTATTTGTTAATAAAATAAATAAGGTGATACATAATAATGAGAATGTGTATTTTTCACAAGGAGAAAAAATAGAAAAGGAGGAGCAAAAAAATACAACTAATTTTGAACTGCCATCAAAAACAATAGAACAAAAAATTAAAGAAATCTTTGATTCTAATACTTATATATACAAAGCAGATGTGGAAATCACGACAAAAGATACTAAAATGACGAAAAGATTAATAGGAAAAAATGGTAAATATTTAATCACAATGGATAATGAACTTATCCCAATAGAAGAAATAACAGATATAAAAAATAAAAATGACTAAAATAAAAAGCGAGGAGACCCGCTTTTTAAAATGTTTAAATGCATTCTACAAATGTATCAGATAAGCATCTTAATGCACAGCAACAGTTTAAATTCATTGTAAAGAAAGAATTAGTTGTTATGTATGGTATATTTGTTTGAGAACTATCAGGATTAGGAGCTAATACTCTAAAAGTAGCACAACATCCATCAAGTTTTTCAATTCTAAATACACTAGATGTTGTGGCAGTTTCTTCTTTTTCTATAGGCATACTCCATGGTGTACCATTACCACAACAAGTGTATAACATTACTGGTCTAGTATTGCAACTAACTGTTGAAACGGAACATCCTAGAAATCCTCTATCACAAGTATCTAAACAGCAACTTCCACAATCAGCATTTTTTTGAAGAATTAAAATTACTTTTAATATTTCATTTATGCATTGACATTCGTTAGAATTATCATTATTACACATATAATCCACCCCTCCATTTTGTTTCTAATATAACATATTCATTAAAGATAAATGAGTGTGAATTAAAAACCTATTTTTATTAATATTTTCTATTGTAAAAATAAAATTTTTGTTTTATAATTATAGCAGAATAAAAGGAGGGTATATTTGTGAATAATAATATGAATGATATCTTATTAAAAAATGAGTTAGGAGAAAGTGTGACAGCAAAGGTTTTGAAACTTTTTAAATATAATGATGAAATATATATGTTGTACACATTAAATGAAATAGATCCATCAAATTATATAAAATTATATGGAGTAAAATTGACAATGAATCCATCAACAAATCAAATATCTGCTTCTATGATAGATGATTCTGTATGGGGAAGTATTGTTTCTTTAATAAAAGAAATGGTTAAACCAGTACAGGAAAGAACAAACAATAATTTTATAGATTTAGATTCAAGAAATTTGACTTCTGTTGATTTGATTTCAAAAAGAATTTTCAAAATTAATAAAGATATGGCAGATTTGATTGTAAAAAATTCAACCTTACAACAGAAAACTACTAGTAATTCTAATCAACCTGTTCAATCTGTTCAATCTGAACAAACAATAAATACTTCAAATATGGTAGCTTCATCTATGGAATCACAGGCAAACTTAAATGTAGAGGCAACACAGGCTTCAACAAGGCAAATTCCAAGTAGCCAAAATAATTTGAATCAAAATCAGGTCTCACAAGAGTTAGATTATAAGGTATTATATGAAGAGCAAACAAAAAATATTGAAACCTTAATGCAAGAAATAAATAATTTGAAAAATAAATTATCTGATATTGAAAATATATTAAAGGGTTAACACATAAGTTTAACTCTTTTTTCATAGAATTTTATAGAGGTGAATATATGAAGAATGCAATTAGATATTACTACAACATGAATGTAGATGATATTCACCAAAATAATAAAAATTACAGATTTTATTACAATGGATACTTATATGTTTTAACATTATATGAAGATAATATAGAAAAAATAAATGAAATTTATAATATACATGTAAACGTTTTGCAAACAGGCTTGTACTGCCATCAGATTATTTTAAATATAGAAAATATGCCATTTACTAAATTGAATGAAAAAAACTATATTTTACTGAAAGTTTTAGCAAATAGCGAACAGGTAAGCAAAAAAATTGATCTAGATGATATTATTTACTTTTCTAAATCATACGTTTTTCAAAAAAATAATAATATGGCAAAAAAGAGTTGGATAGATTTATGGAGTGTAAAGACAGACTATATTGAATATCAAATTAATCAATTTGGAATAAAGTATCCAATAATCAGTGAGGGCGCAAGTTATTATATAGGTATGGCGGAAAATGCTATATCATATTTGGTTAATAATAAGTTAAATGAAGAATTAACATATTACATTGCACATAGAAGATTAAGCATAAATTCGACTTTGTATGATTTATATAATCCAATTAATTTTATTGTTGATTATTCTGTCAGAGACGTTTGTGAATATGCTAAAAATGTATTTTTTGATAATAAAGAAAAATCATATATGGTATACGAATATATAAAAAATGCGGGTTTTAATTATGATGAGATTATATTATTACTGGCAAGATTTTTGTATCCTACATATTATTTTGATATGATTCAAGATTGTATTGACAATAAGAAGCAAGAAAATGATTTGTGGGAATGTATTAGAAAATATGTTTCGAGGGTTGATGAATATGAAGCATATTTAAAAAATATTTTTGAATACTTTAGCCAGGTTTACAACATAGAATTAGTAGAATGGATAATTACAAAAAAATAAAACATGTATTACAGTTGTTAATCCATGTTATTGATGTTTATGACCTGCTTGACATGTGGAACCTCTTCTTTTATAGCGTCTTCGATTACGTCTTTTACAGTAAAATCGATCAAATGACAATTTGAACATGCGCCCATCATTTTAATATATACTATATTGTCTTCATATTTTACAAATTCTATATCCCCACCATCATTTATTAAGAAGGGGCGTATTTTGTCAATTACATCGATTATTTTCTCTTTTTCCATAATATTATCACCTTTTTTCTGAAAGATTTCACTCTAATTATACATCAAAATATTAAATTAGCAAAGAGTAATTATTATTTCAATTATATTATTATATGTTATTTATATGTTATTATTTTTTTCATATTTTTATAGTGTGCTTCTTTTTTACTATAATTTACATATTAAATCATACGTGTTATAATTTAAACGGAGTGTGATTTTATATGAAATATAAAATTGGAAAAATAATAAAAGGAACTGTGAGTGGGATTGAAAATTATGGAATTTTTGTTTCGTTTGATCAGCTTTATAGTGGGATGATACATATTTCCGAAATATCCAACGATTTTGTTAAAAACATACATAATATAGTCAGAGTTGGTGATACTATATATGTTAAAATAATAGATATAGATGAAAAAATGAACCATTTATCTTTAAGTATAAAAGATATAAATTATAGGAATACTGGTTTTCAACGTAAGAGAAAAATAAATGAAACAAACCTTGGATTTACTACTTTGAAGAGTAAATTACCTGAATGGATAAAAAAAAGTTTAAAAAAATAAATAAAATATTATAATACTATTGACAAATTATTATATAAATGGTATATTTAATTACGTCAATGTTTTGGGCGATTAGCTCAGTTGGTTAGAGCACTTGCCTTACAAGCAAGGGGTCATAGGTTCGAGTCCTATATCGCCCACCATTAATGCCGGAATAGCTCAATTGGTAGAGCAACTGACTTGTAATCAGTAGGTTGTGGGTTCAAGTCCTATTTCCGGCACCACTTTAATGGAGGGATAGCGAAGTGGTCAAACGCGGCAGACTGTAAATCTGTTCCTTCGGGTTCAATGGTTCAAATCCATTTCCCTCCACCATTTCTTAGGTTAGATTGCCTCGTAGCCAAGCGGTAAGGCACCACACTTTGACTGTGGCATGCGCTAGTTCGAATCTAGCCGAGGCAGCCACTATATTATGTCCCGTTAGCTCAGTTGGTAGAGCATTTGACTTTTAATCAAAGGGTCACAGATTCGAGTTCTGTACGGGACACCATTTTGTAAGTTTACCTTCAATAATTAGTATTGAAGTTTTTTTTTCAATAAAAAAAGCTTTTTTTGAAAAAAATAGTAAAAAACTATTGCCAAAATGAATAAGATGTAATATAATTAAATAGTCTTATATTTATATGTAAGAATTGAACGATGCCTGAGTGGCGGAATTGGTAGACGCACAGGACTTAAAATCCTGCGAAGGTCATACTTCATGCCGGTTCAAGTCCGGCCTTAGGCACCATTTATTTTTTTATTGAATGTTTAGGTTTTGGAGAAATACCCAAGTCTGGTTGAAGGGACCGGTCTTGAAAACCGGGAGGTCGGAAACGGCGCGGGGGTTCGAATCCCTCTTTCTCCGCCATTCATAGTTTTTATTATAATATCGCGGAGTGGAGCAGCCTGGTAGCTCGTTGGGCTCATAACCCAAAGGTCGTAAGTTCAAATCTTGCCTCCGCAACCATAATGGTTCCGTGGTGTAGCGGTTATCACGTCTGCCTGTCACGCAGAAGATCGCGAGTTCGATTCTCGTCGGAACCGCCATTTATTTGGCTTCATAGCTCAGTCGGTAGAGCAAAGGACTGAAAATCCTTGTGTCATTGGTTCGATTCCAATTGAAGCCACCATATAAGATTATATTAGGTGTGTACCCAATAGTTAAGATGCGCTCGTAGCTCAGCTGGATAGAGTATTTGGCTACGAACCAAAAGGTCAGGGGTTCGAATCCCTTCGGGCGCACCATTTTAACGGGAAATGGCTCAACTTGGTAGAGCACTTGGTTTGGGACCAAGGGGTTGCAGGTTCAAATCCTGTTTTCCCGACCACGTTGATTTTAAATTCTTATGAAAATAGGAATTTTTTTTGATTTTTTATATTAAAAAGCAATATCAGTCTATGGATATTTCTTTAAATAATTTTTCTATTTCATATTTATTAATACAAAATTTTGTTCCGTGATCGTATAATTGACCAAATTTTTTGCCAGACTTATATATTCCAATTGAAAAACATACTCTAATTTTATTTTTATTTATTAATTCTAAAAAATTATTAAAACTTTTTAGTTTATAATATTTTATAGTGTTATATTTAAAATATAATTTACCGTTAATAATTGTTTTTTCTGCATATATAATTGCAATTTTATTTAATTTTCTTTCTAATTTTTCTTTTAACATATTAAAGCTCCAGCTTGTTTTGTTATCAATTAAATTTAAGTTAGAATCATATACATTTAATTCAATCACATTTTCTTTATAGTTGATGTATAAATTAAAATATAAGTTATTAAATTTATTTATTTTTAATTTTGAATATACTGAGGTTTGGAATATATTATAGTTTGGAAAATCTTTATCTGAATATCCGTATTCATCGTTTATTCGCTTTATTTCATATAAAAAACTATCTGGAGTTGCATTAAAAAGTGAAATGTACTTTTCTTTGTTGCTATATTTTACTTTTAATTCTATATCTTTAAAATCAGGAATTTCGAAATTGTTAGTTTGTATATTTAATAATTTTTCAAAAGTTATTCCTCCTGCTCCATTTCCATTTCCTTGACTCAAAATCCAACCGTTATTTTTGATTTTGTTGAATTTTTTATTTAATTCAAAAAATGTTTTCAATATATCATCCTTTCTTTTGTTACTACTAATAATATACTTTGTTTTTATATAATTTCCTTTTATTAAATTTAAAGTTAGCTAATTGAAAACAGAAGAGCTATAAAAAAAATTACTTTTTAAATGCAAAGTAATTTTTTGTTTCTATGCTCCAAAATCATTTTGATAACTTATTAAATTTACGCTATCAATGCCTTCGACTTCTTTGAATATATCCATAAGTTTTAAATAATTTTTATCTGATATTTCAAAAGACAATTCAACCTTATCTTTTGTGATTGATTTGCTTTTAATTTTATGTTTTGGAATTTTTTCTATCATCTTTTCTATTTTAGCATCTATCCTAGAGTCATATCTAAGTATCATTAAGTATTGCGAATTTGCTTTAAATCCCAAAATATAACTAACATAATATAATAAACCTAAAGCAATAGAACTTATTATGGCTATTAAATATAATCCGGCTCCAGCCATTATACCGGCTGTTATTCCCCAAAACATAAATCCAGTGTCGACAGGTTCTTTAACAGCGGTTCTAAATCTAACGATTGATAAGGCACCAACCATTCCAAGTGAGAGTGCTAAATTAGAGTTAATTGTTCTAATTATAAGCGCTGTAACCATTGCAAGTAGTATTATACATAAGGAAAATGATTTTGAGTAAACAACACCATTATAAGTTTTTTTATAAATATAAATTATAAAAACTCCAATTATAAATGCAGTTATAAGTGACAACACTATTTTATCTATTGATATTGTTCCTGTAAATTCATTTATAACACTTTTTTTTACTAAATCAACAAAATTCATAAATCTTTAAATCTCCTTTTCAAATGTTTTATTATTTTTTTATATATCTAATATAATTATCTATTATTTTATTATATAAATCAATGATTTTTACGAATTTTAATAAATATTTATTTTATACTTCTACAAAGTGCAAATTTTGATACTGCTTGTCTATACATCGGAATTGTTTGCAAAATTATAGAAATATGTTCTGGTAAAACTTCATTAAATTTAACTTCTAAAACTACTTCATTATTATCAATAACATCGTATGTAATTCTATTCATATTAAATAAATTACAATTATATAGTCCTGATTTTATTCTTTCATCGAAAGTTATTCGTACTTCGGAAATGGGATATGTATAAGCAAGGCGTTTATAATCAACAATTACAGAAGGTTTTAATCCAAAAACTTTGATATCAGTGATAAATTCTTTCATTAAACTGTTATTAAGTAATTCTTTATCAATATTATCAAATTGATTTGTTAATAAATTGATGCAATTTTCTTTACTTATTTTTAGTTGATCCTTTGAGGTCATATTATTATGTTTCCATTTTCTTTCTAATCGGATAAAAGAGGAATCATTGTTATATATTCTTATTCTATATTTTTTTCTGTATAGAACCCCATCAATTTTTTCATAATAAGCTGTTGAATTGATATCATCGAAATACAAACTTCTTATAAAGTAAGTGTTATCTAAATTTACAGAATTTTTATCTACATCCATAGCAAGCGCTAGTCTTTGCTTTAAAATCAAACTCATTTGTTTACTTATTATGAATTTTATTTCATGTCTATATTTTCTTGTATTCATATATCTAATCACCAAAGTATTCTTTCATTTGTGCGTTTGACAAGCCAAACTGTGTTTTAGTTTGTGATAATAAATAATCTTCTCTTTTATCGATGTATTCTTTTAATTTATCAATATTTTCGTTCCATTCCTCTATTGATGAACCCCATCTTTTCATATCTCTTTCCATTTCGGGAGCTAATTTATTGTATATCTCGTCTAACTTTTTTAATATATTTTCTTTTTTCCATGTGTTTTTCATGTTATAGCTTAGTCGTTCTAAAAAAATCTTTTTGAATGTATCATTTTTCATCATATTTCTCATAAGCGAAGTATCTAAATTATATCCTTCTTGCATTCCATTTGGGTTTAAAATGAAGGAATAATAGTTGTTTCTGTAGTTATACCATGCATAATCTAAATCATAAAATATGAAGTGTAATTTTCCATTATCAACATCTTTATGTGAAAAAAACCTACAATTTATTATATCATTGTTAGTTACATAAAGTTCTGCTATCCAATAATCTGCCATGTTCTCAATGTTTATTTTTTCCTTAATGTAGTCATAATTTTTTTGCAATGCCATATTGTTATTGTTAACATAATTAAGTATGGAAGTATAAAATTTAGATGTTCCGACAGTAATTGCATTATCAATTCTCATTATATTAGCATCTTCTTCATTTACATTATAATGATTTGATATAAAAGTTTCATCAACTTTTTCTCTTATATTATATATACCGTGATATTCACCGTTTATGTAAAGAATTACCGATTTGTAGGCTTGTACATCTACAGATGTATACTCATCAACCATTGAAGTGCCTAGGATGTCTCGTAGAAACGTTGTTTTATAATCCTGAGAACCAGATCTTAAAACTAATGTATCAAATGACGAAAAATCTCTGTCATCAAATACTTTATAGTTAAGTTTGGCCTTTCCATATTTTTTTTTAAATTTTAAAGCATAACTTTTTTTAGGCAATGATCTAGTCGAACCACCAAATAGTTTTATTCCACAAGGAATACTGAAACTCTTGCCATTTTCATAGAGTTCTGCGTATGCACTATATTCTATGTTCGAATTAGTATTAGCTTCTAAAGTCCTAAATTCGTTTGGATTTAGCGAAACAGACATGACAGGAAGTGTATGATTTTCATTCACTATATAACTTTTAGTAACAACATTACTTTGTACCTTTCCATCCTCCTTTGATATTACTTTTAATACACTAGTTTTTTTTATAAAAAGAGGACTTTTATATACATTCGAAGATGTTGTAGGTTTACTTCCATCTAATGTATAGTAAATAGTCCCAGGAGCATTTATGGTTATTTCTACAGAATCAACGTTGTTATAAATTCCAGAAGAAATACTTACAAGCGGTGTTGCAGAAATTTCTCTAGTTCCAGTATTATTTGATTTGTTAGGAGTAGGTGAACTAATATAGTAGAATCCGTGCTGACCTCTACCATAACTATATCCGTTTGGTATATTAGAAATCATTACAGAATCAATAATATTATTATCTTTAAACAAATATAATGATTCTATCTTTGAAAGTTTAAAGTTAGCATGTATATATGAATCATTTGTGAGATTTGAATCTCCAGATAACATTACAATATAATATTCACCAGACTTAAGTGTTTTATCAGGTAAATTAAACATTTTTGTGTTTTTACTAGATAAATTGTAATTTTTTAAATTTATCTCATGATTTGAATTATTTTTTAATTCAACCCAACTATAATAGTTATTACCGTTTTGTGGCATATATGAGTAATTATTATTCATAACCTCATTAATTATTAAATCATCAGGTGTACTAATTTTCTCGTTAAATTTTTCGACCCCGTTGTTATCGTTAGAATAACCTGGACTTATAACATTTGACTCTACAAATTGATTGTTAACTTTTATCATAGCTATTCCATTTTCCAGGTTTTTATATTCTTGTTTTTCGATAATTTTACCATTTTTTCCTAGTATAATAACCCCATTTTTTGAGTTTAATTTAAAATTTGTTTCTATTATATCATTGTTCTTGCTTTTGCCAGAAGTGTATAAAACTACAACTTCATTAGGCTTTAATATTTTATCAGGAAGATTATATTTAAATATTGAATTCATATTATTAGTATCATCAGATGATGACAATGTATAATTTTTTAAATTTATTTCCTCATCACCGGTGTTGGTAAGTTCAATATATCCTAAAAATTGATCATTAATTTTGAAATTCCCGTTATTTTTAGGTAAAAACTCCGTTATTTTTAATATATCTTCTTCTCCATTAAGACTTTCAATATATTTATTATATCCTTCAATTGTATTAGCAAATCCAGGAGTAACTTGTTCAAAAGTGTGCCAATTTCCATTCAAATCTCTTCCCATAGAAGTATTTTTATCTAAATTTGTTGTTTCGACTGCATCAATTACCTTTCCGTTTGCATTTGTTAGTGCTATTGTTTCTCCGCCACCACTTTTGAGTTTAAAAGGTGCATATAATCCATTTTTTTGAGTTCCGCATAGATTAACAATTAAGTATTCATTGCTTTTAATTGTAACTTCAGGAAATGCCCATTTAGATTTTTTCTTTTCATCGCTTAATCCATAGTTTTTTAAATTAATATCATTAGCTGTGCCATTATATAATTCTATAAAGTCACATACACTACCATCTTCAGAAGAATATACTCCATCATTTGAGGTTACTATTTCATTAATCAATAGTTTTGAAATAGTATTATTTCCATTTTCTTCTAAGTCTTTAGTTTCTAACTTATTATTTTTACTTATGAACAAGCTTAATAGTATAAACAAAATTATAACCAAAAAACTAATCAAAAAGAAAAGTTTATTTTTTTTTAATTCCTCTTTTTTTATATCAAACATATAACACAACCTCTTACTTTTATTAATCAAATAAATCTTATCACATAAAATTAAATATATCAATAATACAAAAATATAAAATTAAAAAAATATATATCAAAAATTTAAAATTCCAATCTGGAAAAATTTATATTTTGTACTCTATTATTTAAGTATACACATCATATATTCAAAATTGTTGATAAAATAGTTAGTGTTGACATGAGGTAATTAAAGTGTTACTATAACTTCATCAAATTTGCTTATATTGAATTACTATTGACTATATAATGATGAATATGTTAATTGATTTAAAAATTTCAAATATCATAACCTTCGTATATTTCTTATTCCAATTATGGAAATAAACAATAAGTCAACAATAATCTGATATAAATTTAATATAAGTAAAACTTGTGAAAGGATTTAAATATGAAAAAGTTAAAAATAAATAAATCTATTTTAAATAAGAAGACTAAATATGTTTTGGTTAGAGAATGTACTGTAATGACAGCGTTAGGAATTACATTTGTGGCAAGTTGTTTTTCTACATTTATTGATGCTCAAAATAAAAGTTCACAAAAAAATGAAGAGTTAGAAAATAAAACAAGTGTTTCTTTAGAAGAAAATGCTTCTCCTAAATACTTTTTTGAAAATCGTGAAAATAATACTGTGGAAAAAAATTACAAAGTTATAAAACTAGAAACACATCTAGGAATGTATTCAGATATGTATTTAGAAAAATATTTAGGGCCATATCAAGAACAAGTTGAACTGAGTAAACTATCTGGATTGAGTGAATTAGAACCATATGTTGATTTAGACCAAAAAAAGTTTATCATGCCACATAACGCCTTAAAAGTAATAAAAGAATGTAACGTGTTATTACAAAGGGATTATTACATCCGAAATGAATTAACAGACCAAAAATTGAAAATTAAAAAATAGTTAATAATAGTGTCTAGCATTTAAACATCAAACTGATTAATGAGCTAACAAATAGGTTAACGAGCAAACTAACTGAGCTAAACTAAACACTTAAAAATAAAATTTATTAACTACTTTTTTTTTTACTCTTTTTATTGTATACTAAATAATAGAATAGGGGCTTGATAATATGATTTTAAGAAAACCATATGCATTTTTTATTAAACATTTTAGATTTTTTCACTTTGTTATGCTTATTTTTTTAGGATTAATTGTATATAGAACAAATATAGTAAGAACATTTTTTAATGAATATTTGAATGCTGTAGCATATATAATCCCAGAAAATATTGCAAGTTCTATGTTTACAAATACGACTTACATCTGGGGAGTAACCGTCATCTTATTTTCAATTATAGTTTTTGTTGTAATGAACAAGAAAGAAAAACCGGTTCTATTTTATGGATTAAACATATTATTAGTTATTTCTACATTAGTATTTTTAACTTATTCAAGAGTAATAGTTTATAGATTGCAATCAGAACTTGTATCTGTTCAGGTTTTAAGAGCCCTTAGGGATATAGGAAATATTTTATTTATGGTTCAAGCAGTTTTTTTGATTGTTACATTTGTAAGAGCAATAGGCTTTGACATAAAAAAATTCAATTTTAGTAAAGATTTGCAAGAATTAAATATTAGTTCTGAAGATTATGAAGAATACGAAGTACAATTTAATTTTGATAAAAATGAATTTAAGAGAAATATAAGAAAAAACATAAGAGAATTTAAATATTTCCTTCTAGAAAATAAAAAAATGATAATTATTTTTACATCTATATTTATAATGGTAGTATTCTCATTTATTTATTTTAATTTTTGGAAATTTTCTAAAAAAGTAAACACTAATTCATTTTTTACAACATCTGATTTTTCAATGAAAATAACAAATTCATATATAACACAAAAAAATTATAAACAAAAAAATATTTCAGATAACTATTTAGTAGCTGTTTTATTAGAAACAAAAAAATCTAATAATAAAATAAATACTTCAAAAACTCAATTAAGAGTTGGAAAAGGAATATATTATCCAATAGATTCAAAATATAAAGAAGCATTATCTGATCTAGGTACAGTATATGATTCACAAAAACTAGAGAATGATTCAAATAAGTTTGTATTGATATATGAAATTCCTGTAGCCCTAAAAGATAAAGAAATGTCATTTGTATATCTAGATAATTATACTAGAACATTGTTTGGAGAAAAATATACAGAATATAAAATAAATTTAAAACCTACAAATATAGATGAAAATATAACTACAAAAGAAACAGAACTTGAAAATAATTTAGAATTTAATAATGATTTTATTAAAGGAAAATTAACTATAATGAATTATGAATTAAATGATTTATTTACTAAAAAATATAACACTTGTATAACTAAAACAGAGTGCTACGACTTAAATGAGTATTTGCAACCATCATTTACTGGATATGAAGATAAAACGATATTAAGAATTAACGCAACTTTAAATTATGATGGATCTTCAAGTATTAATGATGATTTAATATCTTTAATTTCTAAGTATGGTCAAATTGTATATACGATAGGTGATAAAACATATACATCAAATAATATTATAGCAACAAACTTTGAAATAAAAAAAGATAATCAAAACTATTATATGGAAGTTTCTAAAAAATTAAAAGATGCAACAAAAATAGATATTGTTCTTAATATAAGAAATAATAAATATGTTTATAATTTAAAGAAATAAATTAACAAGTAGATTTAATTCTATTTGTTTTTTTATAAATTCTTTTAATCAATTTCATAAAATTATTCTATAATAGGTGACTATGATAGGGTTAAATAATACTGCAACAGCAGTATCACTTACCTCAAATACATCAGTTGTAAATATTGTAGAAGGACTTACTTTAGTTAAAGATGTTGATAAAAAATGGACAAATGGTATTTTAACTTATATTACAGCTATTAATAATCAAGCAGACGTTACTTATGTTAAACCTATTGCAACAGATATAATCGATATTAGTCTAGTTGAATTTATTCCAGATAGTGTAATAATTAATGATGTTTGGGCAACTCAATCTTAGTATAACTATGAGGAAGCAAGTCATACTTTAACGGTTAATTTAGATGATTTTGCAGAAAATACTACTGTTACACTCCCGTGCGTTACGAAAAAAAAGTTAATAATTTTTTTTATTTTAAAAACGAATTGTAAATTAATGTAAAAAAATGATTTATATACTTTTTTACTAATATTTGCTATACTATTAAATAGGTGATATATATGATAGAAAGATATAATGAGTATGTAAAAAAGGATAATAGTGAATATAATAATCATTTAAAACGGTTAAGGGGTGAAGAATTTACTTTATCAGATGAAATAAAAAAACTAAGTGAATTAATTTCAAATCTGGAAAAGGAAATTTCTAATACCAAAGGAATATTTAAAAAAAACAAAAAAAGCAAACTTGAAAAAAATGTTATTTCTTTAAAAGAAAAATTAAATGCATTAGAAAAACAATTAAAACAAAATAAACAAGAACAGGGATTAGTTGAATTTAGAAAAAAAGAGTTTGGATTAAATGAGTTTATTTCAGGAAATGCTACTTCACAGTCTCAATTTGTTAACATATATAGTACAGTAAGAAAAAAAGATGGAGAAGTCATTTTAACACCAGATGATATAAATTTAATATCAATGCGTTATTTTGAAGAATTAGATCATAATTATACTAGTTTAAATGAATTTTGCTGGATACATAAAACGAATTATCTTCCACAAAATTCTGTTATAAAAACTACTAATAATAGTACATTAAAAAAAGATAGTGTTTTGATTAATGGAGAATCATATGAATATGAATATTCTGATATATCCAGAAATACAGTACATGGAGCAATTAATAGCGAAGTTTCAAGTCATGAATATGGCAGTTGGGATAATTGTAAATATGCAATAATTATTCCTTTTATAGATATGCCATTAAATAATTTAAAAAATTTTAATGTAGTAGATACATATTTTGAAGGTGATATTAAAATTCCGTCTTCTGCTATTATATTATGTCCAAAAGAAGAAATGAAAAAAGTAAAAGAAAACAATCCTAATGTTAATATAGTAGGATATACAGGAAAAAGCAATGTAACTGACTTTGCCAATCGTATTGTATATTTATCAGGATATCGTTATGAAACTGTGGAAAAGCATGGTTGGCAAAATCTTACTAATCAGAAGAGAGCAGAATCAGTAGCATTAAATAATGGCTTTTCCATAGGAAAACATTCTGGCACAAATGAAAATATTAAAGAAAGAGCTTTAAAAGGATTAAAAAAGTTTGTTAAAATATTAGAGATTATTGAAAACAATAATTTAGTTAACACTAATAATTTATATGATATTTTTAATCAATTAAAGAAACAAAATGTTTTAAAATCAGAAGATTCAATTAATGAAATAAAATATTTGGAAAAACTTGAGTATATAGATTCTAACTTAGCTACTAAGTTAAAACAAGTTGTAATGGAAAATGATGGTAATTTAGATGATGTATTAATTATGGAATCATTAAAAACATTAGCAAATAAATCTAATAATTTAAATAATACTACAAAAAAATCATTATAGATAAAAAAGCAAATAGTTATTTTACCTATTTGCTTTATTGTTTTACTAAAACTTTTTGATGAGCTCTATCATATATGCCCGTCTTATCTATAATTTTAAGTGCAAGATCTACTGAAGGCGATTCTATAGGGAATGCTTCTATTTCAGGCATATTATGTTCATATACTAACATTAATATATCAGCCATATCATTTTTGCCCCAACTTTGATTACATAATTTTTCCACAGTTTTATAATCACCTTTTTTATATGCATTTTGCATATTATTTAATGTTTTAGCTAAATCTTTATCTGCCATTATTTTTGAGTAATCATAATATATTTTATTATCAATATCTGTTTGAAATATAAAAGTTATATTTACTGCAGTAATGTCTAAGTCATTTTTTGTATAAGGTTTTAATATTTTTTTTAGTGAATTATCATTTATATATTTTTCATTAAGTAATGTAACTAATAGTATTCTTTCAATATATGAATCTGTTTCGTAATTTTCATATTTTCCTGTATCTAAATTAGCATATGTATGATATTGTACAAAAGGACCAGCAATAGAAAAATAAAAGTTTTCAGTAGAACTCATAAAATCATTATAATTATTTATATTTTGCTTTGTTAATTCGATTGTGTTATTTGATTCAAAATTATTGTAATATCCAGTGATTTCATCAGTTTTTGTTTCATATTCAATTGGTTCTTCTTTTTTAGTAGTAGTTGTTTTTGTAGTAGTTTGAGTTACTTTAGTAGTAACTTTTGTTGTTGCTTCAACAGGTTTTTCAGTAGCAGGAATGTTAGTTGTAACAGGACTAGGTGTAATAATAACTTCATTTGTAGTAGTTGTAATTGTTTCAGGTGCTTTTGTAGTTGTAGATGTAGTGGTAGTTTGTGTTGTAGTTTCTTTTGTAGTAGTTTGAGTCTTATTTGAAGTAGTAGAATAACTAGAAGTATTGTTGTTTGGTATAGTTGTAGTAGAAACACTACTTAATATAGATGTTTCAACTGAAGAATTATCATTTTTTACATTAGGAACATTACAACTAGATAGAGCTATAATGGTAACTCCACCAACGATGCTACCAGCAATTTTTAATTTTTCTTTTTTTTCATTCATGAATAAATTAAAGTTTTTCATAATTAACCTCTTTCTATAAAAAGTTAACCCCTTCAATTGTGAATATAACATTGTTTTTTTTTTATGTCAATAATATGGCAAATAAAAATAAAATTAAGGTTGTTATACATTGATATAAAAAAGTAAATATGATATATTTTAAATGTAGAAATGTAAAAAATAAAGGAGGTGTGAAAAATGAATATTAAGAAAAAAATATCTTTTTTTGCACTATTTTTAATATCAAGTTTTTTTATAGTGGGTGAAGTAAAAGGAGCATATTATCGATATGGTGAAACGGGTGGCATGGGTCTTTATTCTACTGCAACATCGGGACTAGAATCGACTTTAACAAGTTCGTATTATGCATATAGGTTTACTTTTGTAAAATCGGATGGATCTATAGTGGATGGAACTAAACCTGTTGATATATATTTTACTGGTAATCCCATAAATTATGGAACTTATTATAAAACTTATAAATTTAGTGATAAAACGTATGATATTTCGACTAAAATAGTTAACATCAACAAGTGCTCAACTGATAGGTACCCAGATGAGTGTTATATGAGCAATATAATTAGTTATTATAAAAATAATACAAGCTCTTTTAAGTCACAATTACTAGGTTTAACTGGAAACAAAAAATTTGATGATGGAGAATTTTTGGTTGTAGAAAAATTATATACAATAAACGTTAAAACGGCTACACTTAAACCAATATCAAGAGGAACAGCATGTGATGCTAAAAATAAAGAATTGGCTAAAGATCTTGGGCTAAATTGTAATTTACAAAATGCAAACTGGAGTCAACCAGTAGCATATGAGTTTGATAATATTCAAAATAATTATTATACTGGAACAGGACTTAATTTATTAAATTTTTTGAAAGATATTGATTCTGGACAAAAGAGCGGGAAGTTGGGCAAAAATGATTTATATTATTTTGGAATGTGGACTGACAGAAATAATGACAATGGAACAGCAGGTTTATATTTTGTAAAAAATAATACTATACTTAATAGTTTTTCTGGCGACCTAAAAGTTAATTCAGAAATCGACAAATTTAAAAAAATTGGTGCAAACACAGCTCCAGATTTTTCATGGACAGCTAATAAAAATACACTTAATTCAAATATAGACAAAGCCTTATCTAAAAACAGGGGGTATGGTATTAATATATTCACATATGAAGATTTTGAAGATCCAAAGTGCACATATGACAATCATACTGTTTTTGATGGTGGACGTAATTGGAATAAAGCAACAAATCAATGCTGTGATAAAGGTACTTATTATAGAGGTATCGCATATAAGAATTCTGCTGGAAAAGCTGTTTATGAAGGTTTATGTTGTAAAAATAAGAACGAAATATATGATTCTGTAAAAAAGGCATGTGTGCCACAAACGAGTTGCATAAAAGATAACCATGTTCAATTAAATAGAGATTGGAATTCTAAAAAAAATGTTTGTTGTGATGTGGGGGAACTATTCAATGGAACTGATTGTACTACAAAAAAGGCAACTCAATCAGTAGGCAATACTGTTACATATAAATTTACTACATATCCTAGCATAAATGAGTGTATGAATGGAACATTAAATAGTGTATTATCAAACCTTGATGTAGGAAATTCTAGTGCGCGTGTAGAAACTTCGGGTACAAATTTTAATGCGAAGGAAGCAGATTTGGTAATATATAATAGTAAGTATAAAGTTGCCAATAAGACGGATATATATTGTAAAGAGACTTTAACTACTTATTTTGATGACGTAAAAAACAATTTTAATGATCTATTTAGTGGAGTCTATGTTCCAATAAAAAAACAACCTACTTTATCAAAAAGAATAAGTTGTTATCTAGTTGATCCAAACGCAGGTACTAAAGATAGTAGAGCTAATGAAGGAGCTAGTTTTGTAACTAATCAAAGTTCAAATATAAATGTGATTTTATATTTTATGAATGGTTATAAAGGCTCAAATTATACTAGTAAAGGCTCAAAATATTCATTTATAAACCCAAGTATAAAAACAGAAAGTGTTTCGGTTACGGATGGAAGGACTACCTATGGTGTTAAATATACTTTAGTTGAGGCAAGTCTAAAATATACTTTTTCTGAATTAAATATTGGAGATAGAAATAAATATATAAGCATAAGTACAGCTAAGAATACTAATTTAATAAATGACTCTAAAAAATATAAGACAATAGATACTTCTAGCATTGGTGTACCAACATCAGCAGTATCTGGACACTATAATAATACTATTTATTTAAATAGACTTGATGGTTTATTGAATAAAATGAATGCCTCATATTCCACTAATAAGACACTTACAACAGATAGTGACACGGGATATTGTAAATTAAATTATCAAATGTATTCTGGCATTTCAGATTGTAGTTTTAAATATAGAGAGTTAATAAATAAAGGTGAAAATAACACCATTGGATATTCAGGTAAATGGGATGGTGGATGGTGTAGCTTTGAAATTTTGTATAGTTTTCAACAAAGTTATTGTGAAAAATTAGTCAATAGTATGTCTAACATTGATGGTTATAGTGTTAAGTATATATCCTCAAAAGATAAAACTGTTTTAAATTTTGTTAATAATAAATCAAGTGCAACTGCAACAGCTGCCGCGTGTCATTTTGATATTGAGATAAAAGACTATGAATTGGTATTTAGACCAATAAGTTTGTCTAATCCATTTCCGGGATCTAACGGTAAAGGAAGAACTCCAAACCCTAAAGTTTGGGATACAGATAAAATTGATACTTATATAAAGAATAGACAGGATACATATACAAAAAAGCCATTATACTCAGTAACCTTAACTCCTAGTCAAATACAAAATATAAGAGAATATAATAGAACATATAAATATGATAATTTTGATTTAAAATGTGTTGGTTCAAAAACAGGAACAGCTTGTTATAGTAGTTTCATAAGAACATATTTAAACACCAATAAATCTATATGTGCTAACACAAATGATCAAAGTGAAAAAAGTTTTAATTCATGTGCAGATTATAGTAAAAGAACATAAAAAAAGTAGTGTTGATAAACTTATCAACATTACTTTTTATTGTTTTACTAAAACTTTTTGGTGGGCTCTATCATATATACCAGTTTGTTCAATTGATTTTCGAGCCAAATCGAAATCCATTTCACCACAAGGAAAGTCTGTAATATAATTTGTTAAAGATTCATATTCTATTAATATTGCATCAATAAACATATTATATTTTCCATAATTATCATTACAAAGTTTTTGTAAAAGGTTATAATCTTTTTTTATAAATGAATTTTGAACATTTGTTAAAATTGAGGCTAATTTTTCATCAGCAATTATATTAGAATATTCATAATATCTTTCGCCTTGAATATCATGGTCAAAAATTATCATCATGTTGTCACAAAGCCCTTTTAATTCATCAATAGTATATGGTTTTAAGATTTTTTTTATATTTTCATTATTTAATTCATTTTCATTTAACATTGTAAGGAATATTATTTTTTCAATATAGCTGTCTGAAAGACTTTTTTCATTTTTACCATTATCTAAATTGTAATAAACATGATAATAAAGGAAACTTAGGCTATTATTCTCGTGTTTTGAGGATGTTTTGTAGTAAAGATTACTAACTGTGTTCATAAAGTCGTCATAATTATTTATGTTTTGTTTTGTTAGCTTTGTCACATTATTTAATTTAACATTATTATAATACCCTTTAATTTCATCAGTTCTTGTTTCATATTCAATTGGTTCTTCATTTTTGGTAGTAGTTGTTTTTGTAGTAGTTTGAATTACTTTAGTAGTGGCTTTTGTTGTTGATTCAACAGGTTTTTCAGTGGCAGGAATGTTAGTTGTAACAGGATTAGGTGTAATAATAACTTCATTTGTAGTAGTTGTAATTGTTTCAGGTGCTTTTGTAGTTGTAGATGTAGTGGTAGTTTGTGTTGTAGTTTCTTTTGTAGTAGTTTGAGTCTTATTTGAAGTAGTAGAATAACTAGAAGTATTGTTGTTTGGTATAGTTGTAGTAGAAACACTACTTAATATAGATGTTTCAACTGAAGAATTATCATTTTTTACATTAGGAACATTACAACTAGATAGAGCTATAATGGTAACTCCACCAACGATGCTACCAGCAATTTTTAATTTTTCTTTTTTTTCATTCATGAATAAATTAAAGTTTTTCATAATTAACCTCTTTCTATAAAAAGTTAACCCCTTCAATTGTGAATATAACATTGTTTTTTTTTAATGTCAATAATGTAGCAAATAAAATATAAAATTAAGTTATTACATATTGATATAATAAATCAAATGTGATATATATTTTATATAGAAATATAAAAATAAATAAAGGAGGTGTCAAAAATGAATATTAAGAAAAATATCTTTTTTGCACTATTTTTAATATCAAGCTTTTTTATAATAGATAAAGTTAGTGCAGCTGAATATTTAGTTAGGACAACTGTTGGTGGTCAAAGAGTAACTGCGCAGTATACCCCAGCAGCATCAGCTCGTTGGGTAAATTCTGATTTTAAATCTTATAGAGTTACTTTTTATAAGGCAGATGGAACTCGTATTGGTGAAGTTAAAGATTATGATTTAGTAAATGGTTGTTGTGCTTACACAGTAAATACATACTATACGACTCCAAAATTAGAATTTAAGGGTACTTTTAGCGAGTCAAATAAGGCTAAAATAAATCAAGAATATAACTCTATAATAGCGAGTGCTTTTAAAAATGGGGGTTATGATAATTGGAAACCATATCTTTTGAATAATGGAAATTTGACAAATTTTACCAAAGAATTACTTAAAAATGCAGGAATAGACATATCTAAAATAAATAAAAAAGACGGATTATTTATAAGTATTGAAAAAGTATTTACGATAGCTATTGATTATAATATGAAAGACTATACTTATGAAAGTGACTCTAATCATAAGTTAGAAGATGGAACGACAGTTAAAGACGCCATTGAACAGTGGTGTAAGGCCAATACTAATGGTGGAATAGCAGAGAATGAGTGTACAAAGGGGAAAAAAATATATGAACCAGAAACCACATATATAAGAGGATCTGGTGCCGAAATAGGCTATTTAATATATAGAATTGCTAACGACGGAATTAAAATACCTAGAACAAATTATGGTGCATATACAATAACTTATTTTGATAATGGTAGTCGTGTGGAGAAAAGCTCAGTTTCAAATTTATTTGTACCTGCTGATTTTGGACAAGGAATTTACGTTAATAATTCAGATGTATCTAATCTTACTGAGTGGAAATTTAAAATTGGCAATAATAATAAAACTCAAATTAAAAGTGCAGAAGGAATCCCTTATTTATCTGAGTTTAATGACCCATTAAAAGGCTATAATTTAAGAATATTAGAAATATATGGATTTGATACTGAACCTGAATGTACTTCGGCAAGAGATGCCAATGCTCAAAATAAAAGTTGGACAGGTAAGGTTTGTTGTAAATCGGGTGAAATATATAACACAGTAGCAAAAAAATGCGTGGCATCATTAGATTTTACCCCAAAACAAGGGAAAGTAACAACATATAAATTTACTCCTAATGTTTCTATTAATATGTGTTCTAAAAATAATAGTGACAGCAATAATAAAACAAAAGTCGATAGTACAATATATAATTTTTTATTGAATAATTCTAAAGCTACTTTGAATAATAAAGCAATAACGAATGCTGGAAGAGTAGAATATATATTATATAATCAAAAATATTTATTAAATGGAACACAAGATGTTTATTGCTATAATAAATTAGAAACTAATTTTAGTAATTTCGTTAATAATTTACCTAAACAAACTTATAGTGGAAGATTTATTCCAATAACTTCAACTCCAAATATAACAAAAACTATACTATGTTATTCTAATAATTATGATTCGTTGAGTAATTATAGAGAAAAACTCAAAACTGAAAATTCATCAATTACAGTTGATTTGAATTTAGAAATGTTAAAAAATATAAAATATGTATTTTCCGATTTTAAAATTTCATCAAAAACGGTAAATTCAATTAAAAAAAATCAAAAAACTATTTATGGAAAAGGATATAATAGTTTTTCAGCAAAAATTACATATAAGGCAGAATCGTTAAATAAAAACAATGGTAATTCAAACTTTAAGTATGTTAATATACTTAATGCAAAAGGATTCAAAGATGCTTCAAATTATAAAAATAATACTTATAAAACACTTACTTCAAATATAAATATAGGAATACCAACTGAAACACCAAGTAATACATATACTAATACAATTAATTTAAATATTCCAAATGATGATTTGCTATCAAAAATTACTGATTCTAAAACATATAGTAAGAGTTTTTCAAAGAATGCATCTACATCAAATTATTGTAAAATCTCATATTCAAAGAAATCTGTAAGTGCAACGACTTGTACAAATGCTTATACAAATATTCTAAATAAATCTAATAAAAATAATTTAAAAGCTTATAATATCAAATATACAGGCTCATCGGCGACTACTACACAAAGTTCAAAAAATGGAACTTGTACTTTTTCTGTAATATTTAATATTTCTGAGAAAGAATGTAACAAAATTACTGGTGCAAATATAAAGACAAATTTTATTAATACTGAAGATTACACAAAAATTATTTTTGATAATAAAACGTCAAATTCAACAATTGGTGAAGCTTGTAATTTTGACATAGAAGTAAAAGATTATGAATTGGTATTTAGACCAATAAGTTTATCTGATCCATTTCCAGGATCAAATGGAAAAGGTAGAACACCTAATAGTAAAGTATGGACTAGTGAGAAAATAGGTCGTTATATAAGTTCTAGAAAAGATGCATATACAAAAAAACCATTATACTCAGTAACATTAACTTCTAGTCAAATAAAAAATATAAGAAAATATAATAAAAACCATAAATATGATGATTTTAATTTAAAATGTGTTGGTTCAAAAACAGGAACAGCTTGTTATAGTGATTTTATAAGAACATATTTAAACACTAATAAGTCTGTATGTGCTAATACGAATGATCAAAGTGAAAAAAGTTTTAATTCATGTGCAGATTATAGTAAAAGACAATAAAAGGTAAATTTGTGTAAAAATTGCCTTTTTTTTGTTAAACAACTTTTTTTTAAATATAAAATAGGCTATAATAATAAAGAATAATACAAGAATATACTACGAAAGGAATGATATCTATAATGAAAAAAATAATATTTATGTTTGTTTTATTATTTGCTCCATTAATTGTAAAAGCTGAATGTAGTACTGATGAAGTAATAAGATTAAAATCATTAGCTTCTAAAATATCAATAACTTATGATTATACGGAAAAGAATGGTTATATTTCTTTTTCAGCTACATTTCATAATGTTCATAAAGATTTAAAGTTAATAGATGTTACTAATAAAGAATATTCATCAAATGAAGAATTTTCTGATGTGAAAATAGATAATCTAAACTTTAGTGGTACTTATTATGTTAATATCGTTTCAAAATTACAAAATTGCAAAAACGAATTAATGTTAAAAAAATATTACACTATTCCATATTATAATTCATATTCTTCAGATGAATTATGTAAAGGAAATGAAACAAAAACAGTATGTCAAAAATGGACTAATACAAGTTCTATTACATATGAACAATTTAAAAAAGCATTAGAAGAAAAAAAAGGCACAGATACAAAAACATCAGAAGATGACCAAAAAAGTACAAAACCAAGCATAATAACAGAATTATTTGTTAAATATTACTATATCTTGTTTGGTGGAATTATAGTTATCTCTTTAACGCTTATAATTGTTATAAATAAGAAAAATAGCTTTGATTTTAATACATAAAAAAATAAAAATGGATTGGAAGTGATTAATATAAAAAGGAACTTACTATTAATTTTATTAATTCTTTTAATAAACATTACACCATCTTTTTCAGCTTTAGCTTATGATTCAGGTGTTATTGGTGGCTCAGATTCGAATGTAAATGGTGCAACAACAGCAAACAAAGATAAAGGATTAATAATAAACTTTGATGAATCACCTACGATAAGAGTTACTGCTGTTGATAAAAATGGTGAAAAATACAAAAACTCATATTCAGTTGATTATTATACAAAGGAATTAAGTTCAGATAAATATTATACTGGATATAAAACAAATGATAATAGAACTACAACTTCATTAAAATTAAAGAAAGAAATTGCATCATTCTTTGATCTTAGTACAACAGATGCATATACAAATGGTGATGTTGCTTCAAAAATAAAATCAACATTAGAAACAAAAACTAATAAAGAAATGTTAGAATTTTTCAAAAATGATTTAAATATATCAGAAAGTGAAGTAACAAATGCTATAAAAAATAAAAATCTTTTCTTAATTATAGAACCAGTCTTTCAAATATATGATGGTTCAAAATATGTAACAGGAACATCATCAGAAATAATAAAATACTTATATACAATAAAAGATAAAGGTACATATCTATATAATATACATTATGGTGGTACATTAGAATTAATGGGTAAAGGCTTAGATATATATTCATCTAAAGAACTTGACTATATCAAAACTAAAGACTTTAAGAAAAATTTAAACTCTGCTTCAAGAAAGGTTATTACAGAATGGACACAAGAAACAGCAAACATTATGCAAGCTTCTAATAATGCATACGGAATGCTTATATACTATGTTGGGGATTTAAACATAGATATACCAGATCCAGACAATCCACCAAGTGATTCATCAAACTATTATATTTGTACAAGCCTACAAAAAGCATGTTTAAATAATAGTGAAATTCAGATGGATGGTATAGTATTCGCGAGAAATTCAGCTAAAGTGTCAGACGAAATATCAGACGATAATTGCATATACAATAATACTAAATATCAATATCCAGGTACTAACTCATACTGTACAATAAAAATGTCCACAACAATGTCAAATGTTTTAAATAAATTAAATAGTGTAAAATTAGGTCAATTTGTAGGTGTAACCTCAAAACCATCAGTTCTTGCTGTATGGCAGTGTTTTTCCAAAACAGAAGAAGAAAGAAATACAATCATAAAATCATTAAATAAAAACAAAATGCCAGATATAAAATATAGCTTTTTGGGAATCAATTATACATATAAAAATACTACAATTAATACTTTATATGAATCAAATACAGAAGATAAAACAGATTATAATGATAACTACTATAAAGTAACTAAGACAATACGCTATGGATATAATTATGAATCTAAATATTTAAATAAATGGGTAGATAAAGAAAGTGGAAAAGGTTCTGGAAACAGTATAACAAAACCAATTAGTACAAATGAGTATTCTATAAATAAAAGAGATATTAACTTTGAAGTACCATTTAATAAATTAATAATTGGAGAAAATGAAGTAAATATAACACTTGATTTAAGTTCTAATACATTAAGTAATTATTTAAAACAGTTAGGATGGCAAAATACTGTTAATAAAACAATTAATAATAAAAAAATAACTTTTTATAACACAAATAGTTTTTATGGAAATAGCACCTATAAATGTCCAGTGAATGTAAATGTTACAGATGAAGATAAAATATATGATTTAGTATTTAGACCAATCGATTTATCAAATCCATTTCCTGGTATGACTGGTGAAGGAAGAACTCCAGGAAAAAATTGGACAAGTGAATTAGTGGGTAAATACATAACCTCAAGACAAGATGCGTATAATAAAACACCATTATATTCAGTAACATTAACACCTTCAATAATTAAAGAAATAAGAAAATATAATAAAAATAATGATTATGGAAATGTATCAACATTACAGTGTGATGATACTGGAAATTCTTGTTATAGTACATTTTTAAGAAATAATTTTGAAAAAATAGTAAACATTAATAAATCATTGTGTTATAATAAAGATAATATGACATCCTCTGCATTTGATAGTTGCGTTGTCTATGAAAACAGAAAGTAGGTGTTAAATAGTGAGAGAATCTTTCTGGGGGGTATTTATAATATCTGTTGGTGTAATACTGATAGGTTTTATATATTTCTTCCAAAATGTAACAAATACTGATGAGCATAATTATACATTAATAAAAGAAACAACTGAAAATGCAATGTTAGATGCTTTCGACCTTGCTGAATATAGAGCAACAGGTACAGTAAAAATTAACAGAGAAAAATTTGTTGAAAATTTTATTAGAAGATTTGCTGAAAATGCTCAATTATCAAATACCTATGAAATAAATTTCTATGACATAGTAGAAACACCTCCAAAAGTAAGTCTAGAAGTAAAATCTAAACAAGGTGGCGTTGTTTCTAATCAGAATGTAGAATTTGACATAACAAATAGGTTAGACGCAATATTAGAAATGGATGAAAATAAGTAATAAAAAGGAGAGAATAATATGAATAATTTTATGAGAAATTTAAAAAAATTTTTTACAAACAAAAACACAGTAACCATATTAGGAGTTATTGCTATAGTTGCAATCCTATACTTTGGTTACACATATCAAATAAACAAACAAGTAAAACCAACAAGAGTTCCAGTTGCTAATACAACTATTCAACCAAGAACAAAAATAACAACAGAAATGATTAAGTATATAGAAGTCCCAGGGGATACTTTATCTTCAAACGTAATGTTAAATACTGACGAAATAACAAAATTATATTCAAATTATAATACAGTTATACCAGAAGGAAGTATGTTTTATACAGACGTACTTACAACAAAAGAACAAATGCCAGATTCAGCTTTCGTTGATGTAGAAGAAGGAGATATCCCATATCAATTTGCTGTTAATATGGAAACGACTTATGGAAACTCAATTTTTCCAGGAAATCAAATAGACTTATATATGAAAGCAACTAATGATAAAGGCGAAATCATGGTAGGAAAATTCTTAGAAAACGTAAAAGTTTTAGCTGTAAAAGATGCATCAGGACAACACGTTTTTGAAAACAGTGCTGAAAATAGAACACCTGCATATATAATATTTGGTGTAAAATATGACGTAAATATATTATTATTAAAAGCAAAATATTTAACAGAAGTAGAAGTTTTCCCTGTTCCACATGGCGCATGGGTAGGAACTGAAGGACAAATTCAAGTAAGCTCAGAAGAATTAAAGAATTATATCAATGAGAAAACTGTAATGCTATCTGATTCACAATTACAACAAACTGAAAATAATACAAATACAGATAATAACACAGAGGAACAAAATGGATAACAATATGTTTTCCCAAATTGATTTTGGCCCTATTACAGAATATCTAAATGACGATGACGTTACAGATATTTCATATAGTAATGGTGGACAAGTTTGGATAAAAACATTATCAAAAGGAATATTTAGGGTAGATAGACCTCAGATAAATAATGCGTTAATGGAAAAATTAGCATTCCAATGTGCGAATGTAATGGGGAAAGCGTTTAATGCCGCTCACCCCTTCCTAGATGCTGAGGGTGCTGAACTTCGTTTAAACTTTGTACATGATTCGATTGCAAAAAATGGAATCGCATGTGTTATACGTAAAACACCTGCCAAAATTCGTTTGGAAAAAGATAAAATAATAAAAGATAAATACATTTCAATTGAAATACATGATTTTTTAGTGAAATGTGTTGAAGGTCATGCAAATATAATAGTTTGTGGTGAAACTGGTAGTGGTAAAACAGAATTTGTAAAATATTTAGGTTCAAAAATAAAAGAAAATGAAAAAATTATAACAGTTGAAGATACACTAGAACTTCATTTAGATCGTATATTTCCAACTAGAGATATTGTTGCAATGAAAACAAACAATATTGCTTCATATTCTGATGTTTTAGTAACTTGTATGAGACAAAACCCTAAATGGATATTACTTTCCGAAGTCAGAAGTGCAGAAGCAGTAATGGCAGTACGTAACTCAATATCATCAGGACACTATATTTTATCAACAATACATGCTGATAAAGCAGAATCAATTCCAAATCGTATGTATAGTTTGCTAGAAACAAATCAAGATATTGAACAATTTTTAAAATCAATTTATAGATATGTACAAATAGGTGTATATATAAGAGGTTACCAAGATAAAGTAAGTAAGAGATTCGTTCGTGAAATTGCTGGAGTAACAGAGTTTTATGTTGATGAAAACAACAATGCAAAATTCAATAATATTTATTTAAAAGGTGTAGATGGAAAAGTAACAAAAAATAACCCTACAAAATATTTGTTGGATTATTTATCAGCACAAGGTGTAATATTAGATCCTTATTGCATTTGTCCACCATCACCATTTAAAGATGGTAGTGTTGAAAATGCTGTTCAAAGCAATAATATGGACGCTAGTAAAACTCCTATTCAACCAAATTTAAACGTTCCAATATCTCAAAATTCAAATGAAGAAAATATAGAAATTTTATTCTAAAAGGAGGTTAAATAATGGAAAAAATAATATTTATTCTAGTAGGTGTAATAGCAGTTTTTATTGTAACCTATAGAAAAAAGTCTGGCGAAAATGTATATAAATTTTTCGCAAAACAGGTAGGTAGTGTATATAACAAATATGCGCCATATTCATTTAAAGAAGTTAGACAAAAAGTTAAAGAACTAGGTCAAGAATATACAGTTAAACAATATACTTTACAAATAACAGTATTTGCAGCTGCGGCAGGAATTCTTACTTATTTATATTTTTATAATATAATTATTTCAATAATCTATGCGATAGCTTCAATAATGGTAGTACCTTATTTAACTTATTTAAGATGTAAAAGAGTATATAGTGAATTTATATTTGAACAAGTTCAAGTGTATTGTACAAATACAATAATGGAATTTGCAACCACTCAAAGCTTCGTAAAAGCAATAGAGGGTGTTTACAGTTCAGGAGTACTAGAAGATCCTTTTAAAAGTGATGTAAAAGTAATGATAGATATGGCTTATGAAAACGGTACAATTGAACAATCAATTGAATATTTAAATAATAAATATGATTATTATGTAATAAAAAATATGCATCAATTGTTCTTACAAATTACTAATGAAGGTTCAAAAGATGCTGGACAATCACTTGAAAATATGTCACTTGACATAGATATGCTTGTTGAAGGTGTTTATAGAGATAGAATTGATAGAGCAAACTTCCATAGGAAATTCTTACAATTTGGTATAATGTTATATTTAATGGTTATGTTAGTTCAATTCTTACTTGGAATAGATACATATATATCAATGTTAAGTGATATAACAACAAATATTTTGTTACACGCAATAATACTTGTTAATACTTACTTTATATTAAATGGTGAAAAATACTATAATGAGAATGTAGGTGCTGAATAATGGGATTTTTATTTATATTAATTGGAGTAATATTAATCGCCATTTTGATGGTAAATAGATTCTTAGATGGTAAAAAATTTATAAGTGAAGTAGAACCATATTTTAAATTTTTAATGGAAGATGATTATGAATTTTTATTAAGCGTAAGATATGGAAATAAATATGATTTAAAGAAAAAATTCAATGAAAGAATAATGAGTGCATTATTCATACTTGTAGCTTTAATAATTGTATTTTTACCTAAAATGAATATATTATTTATAATAGTAGCATTCATTGGTGCATTCTTTGTTTATAAAATTCAATATAATCAATTGAAAGGATTTTATAAAAAACATTTATATAAAATTGACTTAATGCTTCCATATTATTTAAAGAGTTTGGAAATTTTAATTCAACATTATACTGTACCAGTTGCTCTTAGAAAGAGTATAGCAGTAGCACCTGATATATTTAAATCAGGACTTGAGAAACTAGTTTCTAAAATCGAAGCTGGTGATTCTAGTGTTGATCCATATATGGATTTTGCAAAAGATTATCCAGTTAGAGATTCAATGAGAATGATGCGTTTGTTATATCGTTTAAGTTTAGGTTCACAAGAAAATAAACAAGAACAATTATTAATGTTTTCTAGAACTATTTCTTCACTTCAAAATAAAGCACGTGAAGAGAAATATAAAAATCGTCTAGAAACTATGGAAAAGAAAACAATGACAATGTTAATGGGGACAGGAGCAGGTATAATAGCGTTATTATTACTTTCTTTAATGAGTATGATGACAGTAGGTATGTAATATTTTAGATAGAAGATTTTCGCTTATATGTGTAAAATCTTTTTTTATAGATATTAAATAAAAAAGTTATTGATGAGAAGTGGAAAAATATTTCCAATTCTTATGAAGTCTCGCAGGTTTTGGAAAAATATTTCCAAAACTAAAAAAATTATAATTTGTAGTTATAATTTTTTTATTAAAGAATGTACATTAGTAGTAGTTTTTATATTTTTAGTATACATAATAGGATAACTGTATAACATCTTATATCCATTATAATCCCTAAGCATTTCTAAATCATTAAGATTGTCACCAACAGTAATAATTTCACTATAATTATTTTCAATTTTTTTTATTGCAGTACTTTTATTACAATGTTTTTTTATAAAAATAAATTTTAAAAATAATTTATATAATTTACTTATTTTCATTGAAGAATCACTACTAACTAAACTTTTAATTTCATCTAGAGAATCAAATAAATTAGTTATTAATTGTAATTCAATAATTGTATCAGTATTTGGTATTTTAAATTCATTAAAATTTTTATATTTATTATTTAATATTTTATGTAATTCTTTAATTATTTCTTCTTCAATTATTTCAGCACTTAATACATTATCATTACCATCTAGTGTTAAAGCACCATCATTAGTTATTAAATAATCATATTTTATATTATATTTATCAATTTCTTTTTTTATAGAATAATAATCTCTTCCAGTAGCAATTGAGAAATGATTTCCTTTTTTTCTAAAATCATTAATTGCCTCAATATTTATCATTAAATTTTTTATATCAGGTTTTAGTGTACCATCGTAATCACTAACTAATAGTTTCATTATGCACCTCCCAAATTAGATTTATTATACAATAATTTATGTAAAAAACAATATTTATGAATTAAATAAATATTGTTACAAATAATAATAATGTTCACTTTTACACAAAAAAGTGTAAAATAGGTGTATTTCTATTGAAATGAAATTATGTGTATGTTATAATTTACTTAGAGTAACGGAAGGTGGTGATAGGATGAAAGAATCAGCAGGAGAAGCAAATATGACTGTAATCACTATCGTTTTAATTGGGTTGGTTGCAGCAGCAGGAGCAATTATCATACCAAATTTATTAAATAGTACTAAAAAAAGTTCATGTTGTCAATCAAATGGTGGAATATGGCGTAACAATAAATGTTATGCGTCTTGCTCAGGCCCAACTGGTACAGCAGGCTGTGCAGGAGAAATTTCTACAACTTGTTAGTAATAGTTACTATGAAATTAAGAATCATATTTTTAGGTTCTTTTTTCTTTACATTTAATAATATATAATTTTAAATACTCATTTACTTTAAATATAAAATATGCTAAAATTAAATAGAATACGAGGTTGATATCATATGAATCAAAGCGTTAGCTATACATATTTGTTAAACATAATAATCATATTTATTTTAGTTGCCTTTATGGTATTAATGGGAACATTAAGTTATACAAAAGCTTTTAGAGTTAATAGTAAAATAGCTAACGCTATTGAAATATGCGAAGGTGATAATAGTTGTTCACAAGCTGAAATAAATAGAATTATAAATAATTATGGATATCAAAAAAGAATAACTTCATGTCCTAAAAAAAGTAATAAAGCAGGTACACTTAAAAATGGATATTGCATATATAAATTTGACGATGATAGTAAACACTATTCATATGGAGTTTTAACTTATATGTATATAGATATACCTGTAATAAGTGATATATTAAAAATACCAGTATATTCAAGAACTGATAGAATATATAAATTTAATTAAAAGAGGTGTTAAAATGAGAGGCGCAATTGGAAATGCAATGGTTATGAATATAGTAATTACTTTTATAATTTTAACAACTGCTTTTTTAGTTAGTTCAATTTCATATAGTAAAGCATTCAAAGTTAAAACAAAAATAATTGATATCATTGAGAAATATGATGGAGATTTTAATAAAACAAGTAACAAAGAAAGTGTAATAACAAGTGAGATTAATCAGTTTTTAGGACAAACAGGATATAGAACAACAAGTGCTACAGCAAAAGGTGATTGTAGTAAATATGTAAATAGTTCAAAAGGTGAATCTTTAATCGCTACGACTTCTTCATATGATATATGTATAATTCAAAAAAATAATAATAGTTCTACTTATCATGGACCATACTATAAAGTAGTAGTATATATGTATTTTGATTTTCCAATAATTGGTGATATGATCAAAATACCAGTAAGTGGAGAAACTAGATCTTTTTTCAAAGACGTAAAAGAATAAAAATTGGAAAGGTGATAGCATGAACGTAATAATTGCTAATAGACAAAAGGATAAATTAAATAATTTAAATATCGAAGTTATAAAAAGATTAGATGGAGAATTCGATGTAAATGAAATAATATCTTCATTTAAAAATATATTTTATAACAAAATGATATTAGATATAACAGCACTTAAAAATTACACAGATATAAATACAATCCAAAAATTATCAATGTCACTTGAAATGGATAAACTTATATTATTATTAGAAGAAGGAAATGAAGTAACCTCACCATCTTTCCTATCTAAATTAATTTCAATTGGAATATATAATTTTACAACAAATCAAGAAGGAATAATGTATTTATATAATAATCCAAATACTTATCGTGATGTTGCTCAATACCATCACATAGTAGAACCAGAAGTAAAAACAGTTGTTAAAACAGTAGAAGTTCCAGTAGCAGTAGCTGGCCCTGTACAATATGTACAACAACAACCAGTTCAAATGGGATCAATAGTACTTGGAATTAAATCAGTTACACAAGGAGCAGGTTCAACAACACTTGCATATATGATGAAAAAAGTAATAGAAAAATATAAAGATGTTGTTTGTATCGAAGTAGATAAAACAGAATTTAGATATTTCAATGATAAGTCATTAATATCAGCTACCAGCAATAACATAGGAAATGTTGTAAGAGAACATAATAATAAACCAGTAATTATTGTTGATATAAATAACAGTAGTGTTGCAGAAGGATTATGTGATAAAGTAATTTACTTACTAGAACCTTCAACGATAAAATTAAACAAACTTATAACACTAAAACCAAGTGCATTAAGAGACTTAAAAAATAAAAATGTTGTTCTAGTAAAAAGCCCTTTAAATCCAAAAGACATAAAAGAACTTGCTTACGAAGCAAATATAAATATATTCTTTAATTTACCACTACTTGATGAAAGAATACAAAACCCAGAGATAGAAGCTTTGTTAAGAAAGTTAAATATAATATAAAATACATTCAAAATGTATTTTTTTTATAAAAGAACACCAAAACACAAACTTTTGTATGCATTGACAAATACATTTTTTTTTGAGAAAATATACGTGAATAAAAGTGAGGTGTAATTATGTATGAAGATAGAATTTTGTTAACACCACAAGATATACTAGAAAAAGAATTTAAAATGGATACTAGGGGTTACAGGCCACAAGAAGTAGATAAATTCTTAGATGTTATAATGCGTGATTACGATGAAATGACTAACATAATAAGAGGGCTAGAACGTGAAAAAGAAAAACTTACAGATGACAATATAAAACTTAAACAAGAAATAAGAATGTTAAATTCAAAACTTGAAGTTATAAAAGACAATGATATTTATTCAAAACCAGTAAATAATTCAGATTTACTTAGAAGAATATCAAAATTAGAAGAAATTATTTATGGAAAATAAATCTTGACAAACGCTGTATCTAATATGATATAGAGGAAAGTCCATGCTCGCACTGTTCTGAGATGACAGTAGTGATTGTGCACAGGGAAAAAATAACCTGTGGTAGCATTTTGCTAACGGCACCGAACTGACCTAAGTCTTTATGATATGGTCACGGGTAGGTATAAAGTGCCATAGTGACGATACTTGCTAGAAATAGTAAGAGTGGAACGCGGTAAACCCCACAAGCGAGAAACCCAAAATATGGTAGGGGAGCTTTGATGAGATAAATGAATTAAGTCAAGGACTGGTAACAGTAGATAAATGTTTGTCGCCTATATAATAGGTACAGAACATGGCTTATAAGATTTATTTTTTTTTAGAAGGTGAACAAATGAAAGAAATAGGAGAAAAGTTAAAAGCAACAAGAGAAGAAATAGGAATTAGCAAAGAAGAAGTATGTGAAGACTTAAAATTAGATATGAAACAACTTGATCAACTAGAAGAAGGCGATATGCAAGCATTCCCGGATATATTATCACTTAAATATCTAATAAGAGATTACGCAAAATATTTAGGTTTAGATAAAGATGATTTGGTAGACGAATTTAATGAATTTTTATTTGATTATACTTCAAAAATATCATTAGAAGATATAAAACAAGCAAAAAAAGAAATCCAAAAAGATGAACTAGATAAAATACAATCACCATATACAATAGAAAGAAAAAATAAAATATTAATACCACAAATAACAATATACATATTAGCAAGTATAGTAATAATACTACTTACTTATGTTATATATAATTTAATTAAAGGTGATAAACCAAAAGATTCAACAATAATTACAATGAATAGTGTAAGTTATGAGGTGATTAAATGAATTTACCTAATAAAATAACAATTTCAAGATTAGTTTTATCTTTTATATTAATAGTATTGCTAATATTTCCTTTTGACACCATAGGTGTAACATTACCAAAACTATTTATAAATGAAACATTAGTAGTAGATATTAAATATTTCATTGCAGGTGGTTTATTTATAATAGCTTCCGTTTCTGATTTTTTAGATGGATACATAGCACGTAAATATAATATGGTTACTGACTTAGGAAAAATGCTTGATGCAATAGCAGATAAAATATTAGTAAATGGAGTATTAATCTTATTAGCAACTAGTGGTTTTATTCATCCTATAATACCTGTTGTAATAGTATCAAGAGATACAATCGTAGACATAATAAAAATGGTAGCAGGTAGTAAAGGAAATGTTGTAGGAGCAAGCGTACTTGGAAAAATAAAAACAATATTAATGATGTGTGGAATTACACTAACACTATTTTATAATTTACCATTTGAATTAATAAATATAAAAGTTTCAAACATACTACTTACTTTAGCATGTATCATGTCAGTGATTTCTGCAGTACAATATTATAATTTAAATAAAAAATATATAAAAGAAAATTGAATTTGTGAACTGCACCCTTTGGAGTAGACACAAATAAAAAAATAGTTCAAATAAATTATAGTATAATACACCTTCGAAAGGAGGTGTTTTACTATGGCTAAAA
>OGOB01000157.1_pt1 | contig 46629 bp, 69 predicted proteins | sample 1573611 | NCBI WGS metagenome assembly OGOB01 (sample SAMEA2582016, study PRJEB24529) | metagenome | biome: Human gut stool | place: China | collected 2011 | reverse complement strand
TACGAAGGACTGTTGCCAGCGCGGATAGGTCGCGCCTGACCTGATGGCGGGTGCGGGAGATATAGAAGCCATGACGGACGTCCATTTCCGGCGCACCGTGTCCCCACGAGCCATCACCGAGCATTTCCCGCACCTTGTCGGCGTTCTCGGTCAGATAATCGTTGTAGACCTTGGAGCGGACGCACTTTTCGGAACGGCCGACCGCCTTGCCTATGGCAGCGTAGCTGTCGCCGTGGCGGATGCCGTCTGCCAGTATTTCAAAATCCTCGCTGGTCCATGTGCCACGCTTGCCGGTCAGCTCCATCGAAACGGGGCGATCCTTGATGCCGAGGTCACGGCAACGGCGCGCAATCGCACCGTGAGAACGATGCATCATCTCGGAAATTTCCGCCCATGAGTACCTGTGCTTACTGAGCAGCATTTTCAGCCGGGAGTCCTCGTCTTCTCCCCACGGGTCTTTCCTCTGAATGGCGTATGCTTCAAAGTCTTTCTTGCGCTGCTCGGCTACCCAGTCCGGCTCCTCACCGAGCGCCAACGGCTCCATCTTGGAAAAGTCGATGAAGCTGCGGTATCGCTCGGCCCACTCCCAGAACTCCTCAATGTATACCACCCGAAAGCTGCAGCGGTTGACCTTTTTCATGTGGATAGGCATACCGCGATTTTCAACCCAGCTTTTTATCTTGTAACTGTAAGATTTCTCGCTGCCCGTTACGGCGGTTATCAATTGGTTCAGCGTGACATATTCGCCTGACATCAGCACTGCACCCAAACCGAGGCGCTGCGCTCTGACCTTGACGGCGTTTGTGGTACGATTGAGCTTTTTTGCAATGGTGGGAACGGAAAACTGTCCCCATGTTTCCATCAAATAATCTTCCTCCTCGGGCCTCCATGTCCGGCTACCGAGAGGCGGCGGCTGCCGCATTCCGTTCCCTCCCATCAAAATAGCGTAAGCTGTCCGCCTTTTGCCTCTGACAAGGGTTTCTCCTGTTCCGGCGGCTCGGCAGATGTCGGTTCTTTTTCCGGCATCTGTTCAGCTGCATTTCGGAACAGGAGATCCATTTGCGCCCCGATGCGGCGATAGTGCCAAACATCACGGAAGAACATTGGTGTATACCAAACCTGCGGACCGTCTTTTGGCAACAGACCGCGACCGTCGTAACTGACGGACGGGTGCAGGAGAGAGTCGTCAATGACAACATAGCCAGGACATCCGAGCAAGCTCAACTGGATATAGCACATGCAGCCTGCGAGAAAGTCTATATCCTGCGCCACGAACAGCACCGAGGTTTGATAGTTGATATGCTGCTTTTGGCACTCATTGGCGAATGCGATCAGCAGCGCACCGGCACCGCAAGCAGGATCGTTCACAGATACCCAGCCTTGCTTTTCTATACGCGCTGACATATCAGGAGCATAGGTGATAGCGGACATCGCCCTGCAGACGCTGTAAGGGGTGAAGAACTGGCCCTTCCACTCGTTTCCAAGCCCGAGCGCCATAAACAACTCACCGAGGAAGTCCTGCTCAGGGTCGCGTTCCAGTTCAGCCACGACCTCAAACAGCATATCCGCAAAGATGTTCAGCTCTTTGGTGGAATATTTCTCTGCGCGGCTGCGATACATATCTTCTCTGGCCTTAGCCTGCGGACCGCCCATCGTGTTGGCAATCGCGATTGCAGACATGATGATGAAGTCCTGCCAAATATCCCAGCGGCTGTATCTGCCGCAAAGATCCTCTATGAGCCGCACAATGTTCTTCTGACTTTCCCCTCTTACATGCCGCAGGGCGTTTTTCATAGCTTATCCCTCCACAGGCTCTGTGCTGGGCGCATCAGTAGCCGGCGTCTGCTCTGCCGCCGCTTTCTGCGCCGCTGCTACACTGCCGGCTTCATACCCACGCTTATAAATGCGGGATAAATAGTGGGTAAGCTCCACCTTGTTCATGTGTTTGATGGCCTTGTAATCCTCGCGGGAGATTTCTGCCGCCCGCTTCACAGCTTCATCGGTATAAATCCGAGCCATCAGCATTCGCCCCCTTCCATATCATCGTCGGTCGGGGCATCTGCGGGAAGCACTTCACGCGGACCGCCGCCGTTGTCCGGCCCAATGACGCCCAGCTCCTCCAGCGCATCGATCAGGCGCGCCGCTCTTGCAAAACCAATGTTCATTCGGCGTTGCAACAGGGCTACAGTTGCTTTGTTCTCAGCCCGCACAATAGCAGTGGCCTGTTGCACATCAGGACTGTCAGTGTCCATCTCTGCGCAATCCTCAATGTCCTCGGCATCTTCGAGACTGTCGATATCGGGCATTTCTGCACCTTCTGCGTCATCAGCCTCGTCCTCGTCGATCACTGGCATCAGCACTGTGCGAAGCGCGCCTTTTTCCATCACGTCACGGAAGAAATACTGCTGCCAGTAGGTGATCATCTTAACCAGCACAGTTTCGATTTTGGTGCGGAGCGTCTTGGAAATCGTGAATGTGCCGCCGCCGATCTTAGTCTCCAGCGAGCCGTCTCTGAAAATCCACATCATAAATGCGTCGGGGCTGCAATAGCCGTTGTCCTCCGCACCTTCCAGCATGGAGATTTGTGCGTCCATGCCCTGAATAGGCCGAATAGTGAGCGTGATGGGATAGCCATCCTTCTTGAAGCGGAAGGTGAGATTGTGCTCGTCACACAGGCCTTGCAGCTTCTTTTTCTGTGCTTCGTACATAGAAATTTCGCTCATGATAGAGAACTCCTTTCAAAATGTCAGCTTAATAAAAGCAATGTACCGTTCCATGAGATTTGGACGCGGTATTCTTCGAGGTCGGCTTCTGTCGCATACTTTCTGCCGTACCTCTCTTTCATGGTTTTCCAGTCCCCCCAAGGGACGCGGTAGACATTGCCGGATTGGAAACCGGCAATCACAAAGCAGCGTGCGCCCAATGCCTGGTGCCTGTCCATGTAATCGGTCTGTCCTGGCATAACGCGGCTCTGTTCGATGCGGTCGGCGGCTGTGAACTTCGCTTCAAACATTACGGTGCGCCCGCCTTTGATTGTCCCCTTGTAGTCCGGCTGGGCCTGCTTTTCGTAGTAGGCAATAAACTTTCCGTTGCCGAGTGACTTTGTGGGACGCATTGGCTCAGGCGTCTTTTCGACAATAGCATAGCCTTTGAGCGCGTAGTATGCGAACGAGGCGTCGAGACGCGCTTCAAATTGCTGACCTTTCACCTTGGATGCCTTGCCGATCAGCTGTCGCCGAGGGTCTTTTTTGTTCATCGCATGAGCCCTCCCGCATACGCGCCACCAGCAAACATAGCCAGTCCGACAGTGCTGCGGGCGACTACCTGCCCGAAGGAAATTGCGTCAGCGTCGCTCGCGCCGGCTGTGCCGAGAATGACTAAAAAGCCGCACACGCAGATGATCCTAAAAATCATCTTAGCTTTTCGCGCCACATCGTCACCCCCAAATGTATTCGCGGCAAAAGACATGATCTCCAATCTGCCCCCATACGCGGTCATTCTCTCCGTTGCGCGAGAAGTACACTACATCGGCATCAAGTATCGTGTCTCCATACAGCGCACCATCAATGGCGTCATACTGCGCCTGCCCCGGCGTTACGGTGTCGATCAGGGCGATGGGGGAGAATTGAGGAACGGAGCTGTCCGCGCCCTCAAACAGCACGTCATGCACGGTATCGGGGAAGTAAGTGTTGAGAACTCGATTGAATACCACTTCAACCACCGCCTGCTGTGCCTCCTCCGACTGGTTTCCGGCTTCGAGATAGACGATTGCCGCCAGCTCGTCACGCTCCGCTTCCGTCATGCTGATGTTTATGTACTGTGCAGCTCTGGCGGGGGCATTCTCGGCGAGAGGCGTGATTGCGGCAAGCTGTGCCGCAGAAACCGTCGCAGTCATTGACGGGCTGATACGCTGGCAAGGAACTTGAGATTTTCCCGCGGTATCTTCGCTCGCTGCATTTGATGTGCATAGTGCCGCGAGGCACAGTAGAATGCCGATAATAAATGCAATCCTTTGTAATTTCACTTGGATATTCCTCCTATCTGTTTTTGACCTGCAGCCGGTGCTCCGGCGATACGCTGAGGCGTACATTTTCGCAGGACGCCCTTATAGGCGGCTTCAAAGCCGTGAAGATTGTAAAAGCCTTGCTTGATCAAGGCTTGCGGACCGCCCATGAGGTCAATAGCCGCCCGCGTTTCGCATTCCGGCATGGCCGCATAGACTTCTTCCGGCGTTCGCCTTTGCAGATCCGATTTCAGTAAGAGCCACGCCATGTTTACGCGCTCTGTCAGCTCCTGATTGATGGCGTCAGCCTTGCCTTTGAACTCTGCGATGGTCGGCGGGTACTTGCATTCTCGGCATAGACGGACAACCGCCTGCCGTCCCAGCCAAAAATCAATGTCTGGTAAACATTGCACCCAAAGGTCGATGGTCGGGCCGAGCTTCGCAACGCCGCCTTTGAAAACCTCTGCGCTGGGATAGGCCAATAACATAACGGCGAAGATCTCGCTCATTTCCTTGTGGGTCATGTCTCTCCCTCCGAATACATTTGGTGCAGCTGCTGCAGGTCGCTCATTGCACTCTCGCTGGAACTCTGCCGACCGCCATTGCTGCTTCCGGCATTGCGGATGCCCCAGCGATCACGGCTACACTTCCTGATCACCAGATTCCAGTCCTTCCACTTGTTCTTGTTACCGTTACTCTGAGCACTTTCATCGACGTAGGTAATGCAGCGTGTCAGCTCGGCCTCGCCTAAATCATCAAGCAGGCGGTCACGTTCGTCGTCGCTGAGCCGTACCCAGCCGTATGTACCGTATTTGTGCCGTACAGCGTCTGGATGCTCGTCCTCGGCGGGGTTATATGGAACGGCAACGGTGGCGCGTTCATTAAAGCGTGCGGCCAAATACTCGCGAAATCGGCTATTTTTGACCTTGCGAATTTCGATCAGCAAAGGCTTGTTGAGCTTTTCGGATGTAGACCAGTTGTAACGACACCAGTTGAGGATCAGGATCTCCTTGGTCTGCACGCTATAGCGAATGACATTGTGCGCGCTGTCAAGGCGTTTCAATAGACGCTCTACGGTGTCGTTGTTATACCCCGTCTCATTGGCGATCTGCTTGATGCTGACCTCGTAACACCCGCAGAGGTTGGTGTGCGGGTTTGTCATGCAGTAGAGGTAGATGTACCGATCTTCGGGCGTGAAGTCATCAACAACCTTGCTGTCCGACCAGAAGTCCATGCTGATGTTCCTGTAATTTGCCATTATGTCCTCCTTGGTCGCAGCTGCCCGATTGACCGGGCAGCTGCTCAACACTTAGAACGGAAGCTCGCCGTCGTCCTCGATTTCGGTAAAATAGCCGCCGCTTCCGCTACCATAGTCGGACGCAGGATAACCGCTTGCCGGAGAAGCGTATGATCCCTGTGGGGCATAACCGCCTTGCTGATACCCGCCGCCGTCTCCATCGCGCTTAGAGTCCCCGAAGTAAACATTGTCGGCCACGATTTCAGCACTGCGGCGCTTGTTGCCATTGTTATCCTGCCAGTCGCGGAGCTGAAGCCGTCCTTCGACCACGACCATACGGCCCTTGCTGAAATACCTGCAGACAAATTCGGCAGTTTGTCGCCATGCAACGACATCGATAAAATCCGTTTCCTTTTCACCGGACTGGGACTTGAAATCGCGGTCACAGGCCACGGAGAAGCTGGTCACAGAAAGGCCGGACTGTGTGCGGCGCAGTTCGGGATCGCGGGTCAGGCGGCCCATAACAACGATCTTATTCAGCATCGTCCTTTCCCCCCTCGGGCTGCTCCGCGGCACACTTCTTGCACTGCGGGCAGCTCGCTTCGGCCTCGATCCTGCGAGCCGTTTTGATAGCGTCCAACACTTCCGACGCGGTATAGCTGCTCCTGCCGGAAATAGCGGCTTCCAGTACATTGCGTTCGGTCTCCGCTCGAACGAGCTCCTCGTAGCGGCTGACGGGGACAGGGATCATGCGCTCATTAGGTCCAGGTGCAGGCAGGGACTTAATAAATTTCTCAAATTCTGTCATGTGAGACTCCTTTCATTTTCTCTCGTCTGATGATCTCGATGGCCTTTTTACATTCGGCAACATCGAACATTCCAATATGGGTCTTTTCTACTGGTAGCCCCATTTTCTGAGACAGCCAGCCATAGGCGGCATTGCGGTAGCCTTTGAATTTCCCGTGCTTCCACAGGGGGTCAAACGCATAATGTGCGGCGCGTTTCCAGTAACGCAGTTCCGCATTTGCCAGTCGGCCAAGAGGCTTGTCCGTTCCTTTGTGGCATCCGACATAGGCCATGCAGCGGCGGCAAAGCCACACCTTGTGGCCGTAGCTTTTTCCATAAATGACCTTGCTGTCTACAAGCTCGGCTTTGCGACCGCAATAATCACAGGTGACATTCACCGTTTCCATTCCTCCTTGTACCGTGCAATCTGCTCAGGCGTATCGGTTTCGATGCCGACCTCCTGACACTCGGAGATGATACCGTCCAAAAAGACGCTCATTTCCTTTGTGGAATACTCACTCGTGCCTTTAATGGCGCGGTAATGAATGAACTTCTTGCCGTCGACATATCCGATGCCTGTCTCGGCATAATGGCGAGCTACCAGCGAGGGAGGAACGCCCTCACGCAGCGAAAACAGGACTTTGCATTCGTTGCCGGCTTCATCGGTGTATGTCTCGCCGGTGCCGTATCGACGAAGCATTTCTTCATAAACCGAGTCCTTGTCCGACTTCACCACAGCGGCCAGCTTCTCAATCAGCGACCATGCGTAATTGTTCGCATTAAGGCTACGGGGCGCAGCGCGCTTTTTAATGGAGAAGGTGATCTCCTGCTCGCCGAGTGCGTCCCACAAGGCCTTGCAGCTCTCGCGGGTAGTAATTGTCAGGACGCTTTCGCCGGTGCGAGCGAACGACCATTCTTTCAGCTTGCCGTTCATTTTGTTTTCCACTTCTCCTGATATAGCCCCATCAGGTCGGTCGCCCGAAGCCAGTCGAAGAAATCAGAAATGATTGGGAATATACTTCGCGTTTCATCACGGCGGTATGTCTCCGGCCAAACTGCGCTTCCGTTGCTGGCGAGGTACGTAAAGCTCTTTGCTTCAGGCACGATCTCAAAATACATCGGGTGCTGTGTGCTGTCGAAGTATTTGCCCACATCGTAGGATTTGGTGAATTTGATGTCGGTAATCATACCGGCTTTAAGGACATCCAGCCGACCGTAGAGCAGGAGGGGAATGCCGGAAACCTCGGCGTTTTTCTTCGCCACCAGCTGGAGCGTACCTCCAGCGCAGCGGCCGATCTCCTCGGCGGCAGCGTACCATTGGTCGTTCGGATCGGCGCGCCCGTTGATGATGGCTGTCACCAAATCTTCGAACTGCCTGCCGTTCATCATAGCTTCGGTCGGAGGGGTAGGCTCACGCCGCAGGACGGTCATAAACTCCTTCATCGGGTCGCGCTCAGTCGTTGCGTCCTCGTAAGGATTACTCTTGAGCGCGTAGAGCCACGCTGACAGCAGGGAGTGTGTGATAAGGCAGCGATCCATTTACTTCGCCTCCTTTGCCTCCTCAGGCGCAGGCGTGTACTTGCCCAGCACCTTGTCAAAGAACAGACCGCACTCCTTGACCTTCTTGTTCCAAAGAACGCCCAGTTCCTTGTTGGAGGTCAGCGCGTGCTTAATGGCCTGATATTTCGGCATGGCAGCGTTGGCGGTGTCTGCATCGACAATGTCGGCGATGATGGCCGTGCCCTCAACCATCGCGGCCTCGTAAGCCGCCTGATCGACTGCGTTCTGCTCGACCTCGGCGGTGGCCTTGGCGTTGTACTCGGCGAACAGCTTCGTCAGGAAGTCGTTAGGGCTGGTCGGGCCGAGTGCGGGGATCTTACGGATGCCGGAGATACCGCGCGTCCCCTTGGCGAAATACCTCTCGCAGTTGGAGAAGCCGATGGTGCGGTCATTGCCGTAGATTTCCACGAAGCCGCCCAGGTCCATAGGCTCCCAGACGTTGTTTTTCGTCTGGCCCTCGACCTTGATGCGGAGGCGGGTGTTGTCGCCGTCCTTTTCCTCCGTAGCGTGGAACACGATGACGATGTTCTTCTGCAGCTCATAGAAACAGTAGTCCATCAGCCGGACGAATTCCTTGCCGACAAAGCCATAGCCCTTGAGGGAGAGACTGCCGTCGCGCTGGCCATACTTCGGGTCTTTCTTGATGGCCCACAGGGACATCAGCGAGATCAGCTTGCCGCCGGTATCGAAAACCAGCGTGTCGAAGTCCTGAAGATTGATGGGGGTGAGATCGCCGAGGATCTCGTCGTAGCTCTGGGGCTGGATGTACGGCTTGCGGTAGCGCGGCTCGATGCGGTCGATACCGAAGTCAACGTCGATGTGCAGGGGATTGGGGGCGGACAGCGCCAGAGTGGATTTTCCGATGCCGGGATAACCGGCGATCAGCATGCGGATTTTCTTCGCGCCCTCCTGGATGTCGTTCGGGTTTCTAATCATGGTGATAGCTCCTTTCAGTTGGTAGCGGCTTCGCGCCGCAGAGTGATGATTTCGTGGCAACGGTAACCAAAATTGCCGCTGCGATACATCTCGGTTTGCTTGAAGTGCTCCTCGTCGTAGATGCTGGAGCAGTTCACCAAGCCCTCAGTCTTGTCGGGGTGATAGGCGCGGAATGCGGAGCAGGCCGAGCGACGGTCTGGGGCGTCAACCTCAGTCCAGCCGCCGAAAAACGGCTGGCCTTCGGTACCGTAGGTGAAATAGAAATTTGGCATATCAACCTCCGTTAGTCTGCAAACGGCTCGCAGATGGAGAACTTAAAGCCGCCCTCAATTTCTTCGATGGAATAATAGCCCGCGAAGTAATAGCCAGGGTCGTTGGACTTGGGGCCACCATAGCGGATGTTCGCGTGGAACTCGCCAGAAGGCGGGACGATGCGCTTGTAGAGATTTTCAAAGCACCATTTGATGACTTTCTCCTTGGTCATATCCGTCTGCACATTCCACACACGGAAGAAATCTCCATACGGCTTATACTGACCACAATGAATCTGTTTTGCTTCAATCATCTGTCTTTACTCCTTTCCGGGGAAGCACTCCGGCTCCTCCCATGCGTCGGACTGCTTGGTGCAGATGTCGCAGCCGACAATATTCAAATCTTTGTCTCTGATAATTTCCTCGCACTCCTCGCCGCAGATAGGGCAGTGCGGGAAAATAGGCTCTTTCCCATCGGGGTAGCCGGTGCGCTCCATGTTTTGGATAACGGGGTGGTCTGGCAGATCGTAGTTCATTCGGTTTCACCTGCCTCTGCGATGTAGCGGCGGACGGTGGCGGTCAGCCAGTCCTGTGTGGTGGCGTAGCCCTCAGCCCCTATCAGCCGTTGCAACGCCTCGTAGTCGGCGGTTTCAAGCCTTGCCGAGATACGACAGGTCAGCCGGTGTGCGTCCTTTTTGGCCGTCTTGCGGCTCTCTGCCAGCTCCGGTGCGAAGTGCGAATAAAGCGCCGCCATCGCGTCTGGCCGCAGGCTCACGCCGTAGGCGTCTCCGTTCTCGCACTTGCTCTGAACGGTTTTGTCGTACTTGGGGTAGATGGCTTGTACCACCGCGACCATATCCTTGGCCGGTATCTGCTTGGAAAGCCGGAGCTCTCTCAGCTCTTCTGCCACGGTAGCACCTCCTCCCCGCTTGACTTCGCACAGAGCGGTTGGTAAACTAACTGTGGGTAAGCATTTGCCCGAGGTCGTTCCCGATGCAGCGGGGCGACCTCTCTTTTTTCTTCTCCGTGGCAATCACATCGCTCGCCGGGGTCGTTGTTACTGCCACAATTTGGACAAGTCCAGTAATACGCCACTATTATCAGCTCCTTTCATTTTGATGCGGCTTGCGCCGCTTTCCTGGCGGCAGTTCTCGCGTCGAGAGCTTCACGACCGCCCGGCTGTTGGAGAATGCCTTTAACTAAGTCCAAAGTTGCCGCCGCCAGCCTGTTCATCACTTCCGCTGGGATTGCTGATGTGTCGATCTGGATCTCACTTGTCAATTCGCCCTCTTGGGGCGGTGCGTATTGTGCCGCCTGCATCATAGCCTCCTTTCTTAAAGTTCAATCAGTTTGAACTTCGATGGTAAAAAAATAAGCTGGGATGTCCTCGTCACAAATATCCAGCAGAGAACACGCTTTGGAAATCTCCGGCTGCTTAAACGGCACCTTGCAATTCAGCTTAAGGGAAAGGCTTCTTTCGGACATCTCCATTGCATTGGAAAAACGCGCCTGCGTTCCGAATTTCTCAGTAATACGCCCCAGCAGTTTGTTGTAGTTATACGCCATCTTTTTTCGCCTCCTTCCTCTTGTCTTTAAGTTCAATTTCCTTGAACCTGTCGTAAGCATAACACAGGACTTTTTGATTTGCAACAAGTTTTTTCAAAAATTTTGAACTTTTTTTCTTTTCTGTATTGAACTTTTCTTCAAGACACATTATAATGGGAGCGTTCACAAGGAGGGCATGGCCATGAAAGAATTCACCACTTCGCAGAGACTAAAGCAGATTATGAAAATAAGAAATCTGCGTCAAGTAGATATTCTTCACGCTGCAGAACCTTACTGCACGCGGTTTGATGTAAAATTGAACAAAAACGACCTAAGCCAGTATGTTTCAGGAAAAAGTTCTCCAAAGCAGGACAAGTTAACAATTCTCGGCCTCGCTCTTGGTGTGTCGGAAGCGTGGCTCATGGGCTATGATGTCAGCATGGAGAGAAGTGTAACGCCCACCGCCGATACGGGCGATGGGCGAAAGCAAGAGTATGTAGCATTGTTCGAGTTATTATCTCCGGAAAAGCAGGACGTAGTCATCAACGTGATAAAAGGGCTTTTAGCTGGTTAAGAATGAAATCTTGCTTGTCCTCCGGCAGTTTTGAAAACAGCTCTGCGGCAAGTACCGCACGCAATACGGATTTGCTCTGTGATTTCCCATTATCTTTCTGCTCCATTGCCCGCACTCCTTTCTTTACAGAATAGCTATTGAAAGCACCGCTATTGTAGCAAGAATAGGCGGTTTTGACTGTGAAAAAATATATTATCACTTTCGACGGATTTCTACCTGTGGTATGGTGTAAAAGCGGAGAATTGAAAACGAGGAGGCCGACATGAATAATCCTGACATTACGCTTCGTTGCATGAACGGATTTACCGTGCATATAAAAGCTGAAAATCTGATTGTGGAGAGTAAACGGAAAGAAGAAACTTTCCCGATTTCCAAAATTCAATCCTTTGCACTAAAAGAACCGCGAGGGATCAGTCCAGGCTCAATTACTTTCAGAACAGCTCAGGCGGCAACCAGCGGGATAGGTCTCGGCTTTGGTGTGAGTGCAGCTATCGGAGCAGAACAAAACTTTTTCTTTACAAAATCTGAGGCGGATACAGCTATCCGTATCCGGGATTATATTTCCAACTTCAATACTACGCAATCAGAGGGTAGGGTCGTTTCTGTGGTTGAAGAAATTCGTGGGCTGAAAGGTTTGCTCGACGAGGGTATTCTAACGCAAGAAGAATTTGACACAAAGAAGCGTCAGCTGCTCGGCATCTGATACCCTATGGATAGGGTATCGATACCGTATCCATACCGTATCGATAGTCTATCGATACCTCGCGTGCGCGCGTGCGTGTGCGCGCGATCGCGCGCGCACTGTCTCTGTATCTGTAACTGATACTGCATCTGTAATCTGTTTTTGCATTCTGAATATCTACTACTGCAAATCTATCGTTAGAAGGAGGTGGCACTGTTGCCGAAGAAACCCATCAAGCACCCAGCGAAACCGAAGAGGGGAGTAAAGCTGGATATTGAAGAACCGGGCGTACTCTATGGCCGGTACAGTAGCCACAACCAAAAGGATATTTCCGTAGAGCAGCAGTTTGAGAAAGGCTACGAACTGGCGGCGGAATACGGTATCAGAATTGTCTCGACCTACGCTGACCGCGCCGTATCTGGCCGCACCGATAAGCGAGCGGATTTTCAGCGTATGATGCGAGACGCCACGCAAGGCAAGTTCAGGTATGTGATTGCGTGGAAATCAAACCGCATGGGCCGAAATATGCTGGAGGCCCTTATCAATGAGACGCGGCTTCAGGAGCTTGGCGTACGTGTACTCTATGTGGAGGAGGACTTCGACGATACCGCTGCCGGTCGTTTCGCGGCCAGATCGATGATGAATGTCAATCAGTTCTATTCCGAGAACATGGCTGAGGACATCAAACGCGGGCTATACGATAACGCGTCTAACTGCATGGTTGCGAACGGTCATTTGCCTTACGGCTACAAAGCAGACGAAACGCTGCATTACACCATTGACGAGCAAAAAGCTGCAGTTATCCGAGAGATATTCACGCGAGTTTCTTGCGGTGAGGCGTTTACCGACATCATGGGAAGTCTGAACAGCAGGGGGATTACGACCTCATACGGTCGCCCTTGGGGGCGGACCAGTTTCCAAAAGATACTTTCCAACGAGAGATACCGTGGCATCTACATCTATGGCGATGTTCGCATCGAGGGCGGAATACCGAGGATTGTCAGTGACGAATTGTACTTTAAGGTTCAGGAGGTGTTGACTACGAAGAAGAACCCACAGGGACGCCACCGCACCAATGGCGATTATCTGCTCACCGGCAAACTGTTCTGCGGTCATTGCAAAAGCCCTATGACCGGCATCTCCGGCACAGGTAGGACGGGGAAACTGCATTACTACTATGTTTGCCAAAAGAAGCGCACGGAAAAAAGCTGCCACAAGAAGAATGTACGCCGCGATGTGATTGAGCTGACGGTCGCAAAGGCAATCCGCGAGAACGCACTAAAACCGGACATAATTGAAATGATTGCGGAGCAGACTGTTGCGTACAATAATCGCAAGGAGGCAGAAGGTCATGTAGGCATCCTTGAAAACCAGCTTGCAGAAGTAAACCGTAGCATAAAGAATGTTATGTCTGCAATCGAGCAAGGCATTATCACGGCGACCACAAAAAGCCGACTAATGGAGTTGGAAGCGGAACGTGCCGCCATAGAGGGGAAGATATGTGCAGCTCGCGCCGATATTATAACGATCAGCAAGGAAGATATTATATCCGGCTTGGAAATGTTCTGCGATGGAGATGTTCACGACAAGAGGTATCAGGCGAGACTTTTTGATACATTCCTCGTTGCGGTCTACCTTTACGATGATAACCGCATGAAGATTGTGTTCAGCTTTTCCGGCGCTAAAAATACGATTGAGATACCGCTGGATGATGCCATAGACGATGTAGCCGACGAAGGAGAAGATGTTCGTTTAAGCTCCACTTTGGTCCACCAAAGTAGAGCCAGACGAACCATCGCAGGTTTGCCTGGCTCTACTGCTGTTCTCTATATGATCGGCGGCCTGTTCGTGTTGGAATGCTCCCTTGAGGAGAGATAAAAAAAGAGGTTATCCGTCCTGCGTTGCAGCGGGAGGGATAACCTCTTTTTGCGTTTCATTCTAACGAAATCGGTTATTTTTTACCAAATCCATGCGGAAATCTAAAATTGTAGTTATATTCTACCGTAAAGGAGCATGGCTATGATTAGGATTTTACTGTCCACCCGGCTTGGCGAGCGGAGGTGGACGCAAGCTGACCTTGCAAGGGCAACAGGCATTCGACCTTCGACAATCAATGACCTGTACCACGAGATCGCAGAAAGGGTAAACCTGGAGCATCTGGATCTCATTTGTGAAGCGCTGGGGTGTAAGCTGTCAGACCTGATGATCCGAGAGGAAAACAAGGAGACCAGAGTCAAGACGCGCACCGGCGCGGATATACATAGCAAGCGTTAAGCCTGCTCCGAGGCCTCGGGCGTTCATTCGCCCGGGGCCCTTTCTTTTTCCTCAACATCAATGATGATCTGCTGACCGTCTGGCATAATAAACGCCAGCTTGCAGCCGCAGAAATCGGCAACCTTTACAAGATCGCTGGCAAACCAGCTGTTTTTTGCAATTTTGTTACTCATGGATTGTTTGCTTATGCCAAAGCTGATAGCCATGTCGCCTTGCCGCTTTCCGCAGAGCGCCAGCAGCCCTTTGACCTTATCCGATACAGACATGAACGTGCCTCCTTTCTGTATTTGCCATAGTACACTAAAAAAGTGGACTTGTCAACTAAAAAAGTTTAAAAATAAATGAAAAAAGTTTATTAAAATGGTTGACAAGTACACCAAAAAGGTGTACTATATACTCGTAAGGGAGAGGAACAAACCTCTTCGGAAAGGAGGACAACCGATGGACAAAGCAAAAAAAGAAGCCCTGCAAGAGCTTCTGAGGTTGCTGGCTGATAACCCCGATTTAGCCGACCGGATTACAATCACCATCAAACCTAACAGCAAGCCCCAGCAGGGCGAACGCCAAGAGACCTAACCCCGGCGCGAGGGGGAGCGGGAAAGCTCCCCTCCCCCTCAGTATAAAGCACCGAGTGTGAAAATACAAGGAGGAACGCAAGATGAAGATCAATATCACCGATGAAATCCGGCAGGAGATTTTGGATACGCTCAACAGAGATACCGCAAAGGAATACTTTGAAAAGCTCCGCGACACGGAGAAGAGCCCCACTCGCGGACAGGTTTACGCGTATCGAAGCTGGGAGCAGAGCACAGAAGACCGAGCCGATATGTTTGAGGTCAGAGCGCTTCCATGGGGCAGTCAGATTAAGGACGGCGTGATGAAAGAATTCGTTGCTGCATTAACCGCAGCTGATATTGACGAGATTATCGTCACAGATCAGTCAACCGCGCTCATGGAAAGTGTCCACGCCTTGGTAGCCGAGGGCGCATATCTGGAGGGCGTCGGAACTGTTACCCGCGATCCACTGCACGATCCATCAGGCCGCCGCGAGGTCAAAGGGCTGGTATTCAGATTTTGAGAAAGGAGCGCCGACAATGAAAAAGCTGATTTGTTCTACTTTCCGCGAAGGTTACGGCATCGACCAGATCCACAGAACGATGACGGCCGGCGAGCTGATTAACTTCCTCGCCCAGTACGATGAAGATACGCCGGTCTATCTGAGTTTTGACAACGGCTACACCTACGGCGGCATTACCGAGGGCCGCTTTGAAGAAGACTATGGGGAGGAGGACTAACCATGAACAAGATCCGCCGCAAAAATTTGCAAAGCATCATCGACCAGCTGGAGGAGCTGAAAGGCAGCCTCGAAGACCTCCAGGCCGAGGAGGAAGAGTACCGCGACAATATCCCTGAGAATATGCAGGAGAGCGAACGCTATGAAAAGGCAGACGAAGCCTGCGACAACCTCTCCGAAGCCGTAGATAACCTGGAGGAAGTCATCAGCAGCATCGAAGCTGCCATTGAGTGAGAGGGCGGGCATGAGAAAAATTACTGTCTTCGACTTTTGCAGTCAGATCGGCGCGGCCAGCGATGAAATCCCCGTTGTGGTGAAAGCCGGTATGCAGGAGATCGGCCACTTCCGCAGCTTATACAAAATCCCAGCGCAAGCGATGCCGGGAGTTCTGGAAGCCAAAATCACCTATGTTACCATGGGCCGCGAAGAAATCATCATCCAAGTCAAGTTGAAAGACTACAACACCAAGTTGTAATTACATGACCGGCTGACCTATCGGCACGACGGGGAGAAAGGACACGATATGGATTACAACACTATGAACGCTACCGTCAAGGGGACAACCTGTGAGGGCGAGCCTTTTACCGAAAGTCTCACATTTACCCTCGTTCCCCCCACCGACAACAAGCACTACGGCACGGGCTACTACATGACGGTTAAGACATCAACGCAAACGCTGTTGATTGACGTGCGCTACGAGCGCACCACTGACATTGAAATCCTTGCCGATAGATGGATTAAGGGTTACTACGGCGAAAACGCGCAGGACATCATCAAACAGTTCTGAGAAAGGAGAGATTTCTATGAACGAGAACGAAGCCAAGACACTGATCGAGCGTTTTGCAGAGAAGCAGCAGGGCGGGCATTTTGCCTGCCCCCGCTGCGGGAAGATGACGATGGATGCGGAGAGCGTCACCCGCAACGCACTGAGCCGCAGGGCAACGGTCCATATCTGCGATGCCTGCGGCACGGTGGAGGCGCTGGAAGACATGACGGGGGATCGGCGGCCGCTGACCGCATGGGCTATCGCCTCCGCGCCGGAGAACTGGCGCATGAGGCGGCACTACTCCGCCGCAGCGTGGGCGCGTGAGCAGTACACCGACCGCTGGAATGATTGCCCGTACTTTCGGGATATGGTCGAGCGCGGTGAAATTCCAGCGGATTACATCGGTCGCCGTACCGTCATGATCCACGCGCCAATCAAAGGGACTGTGCTTTTGACCGAGGGCTATCATTTCACCGTGGACGATGAAGAAGGGAGACAATACCTGTGAGTAAATCTTGGACGCCCGAGGAACTGGCCGCTGCCAGTGCCGCGATGAAAGGGGAGGGCCACATGAGCTACGAGGAGTTCTGCGCCGCGCCAGTGTTGCGGCTGGAACACAGAGGCCGCGACAGCTGGGGTCGCCCCGTCTACGAGTGCGACGGTCGGCTCTATGTCGATGTCGACCCGCGCCGGAGCAGACCGGCCGACATCTGCACGAAGCAGGGCAACGCCTTTGATGGCGAGCCCTGCGACCCTGTGCCGGATGGAACGATCATTGAGTTTGTCCCAAAGCGGGACACATGGGATTTTTGAGGAGGGCTGACGATGGATTACATTGATCGGAGCGTTGTGGTGAAAAAGGTGATGGAAACGAAGTGGGAAAGCGGCTCAGATGGGGCGGTAGCCATGGAAATTGTTGCCGCTACCCCCGCCGCTGATGTCGCTCCGGTGACACATGGAGAATGGATCGAGGACGACTACGGTTATAACCGTTGCTCCGCCTGCGGCTGGGAGTGGGACGAGCCGGAGTCTGTTACTCCATACTGTCCTCATTGTGGCGCAAAAATGGAGGAGGGTGAAATTGATGCCTGAACACATTGAGAGGGCCGCTGCTGTAAAGATAGTTTTACGGCAACGAAAACCAACAAACAGTGTAGCGCAAAATCGCATGTTATCTATTATCCAGCATGATTTGTTGACAATGTGCGCCACCGACGTGGCCCCTGTGGTACATGGGTTATGGATGCCTATTCGCGAAAGTGAAATGACCGGATGGGATCCCGCAGTTGCAGGACGAGACCCGATTGGCGGATATATCTGCTCTGCCTGCAAAGTGGAAGCCGTTTATGACTGCAACGACGAGTTTGTTCTGTCGAAATACTGCCCCAACTGCGGGGCGAAGATGGACAATGAGTGACCACACCGCCCGCAAGCGCCTCTCTCGCCGCCGTAGGCGAGTTGCAACACACCCTTTGCGCCACAGGAGTGTAGACGCCCGTCCCGCCACAAAAAGCGCGTGAGCGGCTTTGAAATGGCAAATGCGGAGAAAACAGAAAAAGCCCCCTCGACAGGACGGTGAAATCCTGCGAGGGGGCTTGACTTATTCGGCGGCGATGTCGCCGCTCACGTCATTTTCACTTTGTTCGGGAGGGTGTGCTTCCTTATGCGGGAGCGCATCACTTTCACCAATATGTTTCGGCGTGGGGAGATCCGCCTCGTCGGGGTCTGTGTCGGCGGGGACGGGTTTTCCGGCAGGCGTAGCGGCGAAGATCATTTCCTTTACCTTGCCGATAACCTCGATTGCATAACTGGTGAACGCGGCCAGCATGACCAGATAGACGGCGGTCATGAGGTTTACTACCGTATCGCCGGTGTTGATAACCAGCAGATCGGGATTGAGATAGCCGGCATAATAGACAGCGATCAGAGCGGCGGCGATAACCAATGCCTTGACCGCGCCGCGCCAAAACTTCTCAAAGTCCCACTCCTGTTCAATCAGCGCATTCACGCTCCCGAGGGCGATATTGGCGATGATCAACAGGAGCAGGCCGAGGCCGAGGTGGATCATGGTAATGTCAATATTCATGTCATTTCTCCTTATCTCCGCGCAGCTGCGCGGTGTGGTTTTCACAGGGGAAGGGGCAGGAGCTGCACTCGCGCATATCGCACGCAGGCGCGTCCCCGTTGTAGTCTGTCAGACACTTCACCCAGACAGTAAAGCCGCCGAGCAGGAGCACGGCGGCGATCATGAGCAGAGCTGCCATGCCGTCACCTCGGAATAGTCAGCTTCTGCCCAACATGGATCAGATTGATGTTCTTGATGTTGTTCAGGTCGGCGATCGCTTTCACGGTCGTGCCGTACCTGGCGGCGATTTTGGAAAGCGTGTCTCCTGCGACGACAGTATACTGCGCGTTGCCTGTCAACTTCAGGACTTGTCCAACATGGATCAGGTCGGGATTTTCGATGCTGTTGAGCTGCACCAGCGCGTCCACAGTCGTCCCGTGCGCCGCGGCAATGTGGAACAGGGTATCACCGGCGCGCACCGTGTAAGTATCCGCAGAGGGCGTTGCAACAGGTGTGACGGGCTTGTTTCCTGCGCCGGAGGATGTGCTGCCAATCTTCTTTGCAATCGCGTCATAATCGGGAGCGATAAAGCCGCGAATATACCGACCGTTGACAGACAGCGTGCGTTTGCCCGTCCTACCGCCGGACATATTACCCTCGGTCACGATAAAAGCACTGGCACCGGTCTGCGTTACGATGCCGATATGATCCGCCGCACCGCGATTATCCGTGGTAGCGTAGTTGCTGCCGTCCTGCCAGTCGTACACGACAGCATCACCGAGTTTGGGAACGTAGGCATCATTCTCGACCCAGATACCTTTCCGCTTGGCAATGTCGACGTATTTGCCCACGCCGCACTCCGTCCCCGTGTACTCGGCCATTCCGTTGGCGATCCACGCCGCGCTGACGGTCGCTGCACAGTAGGCATCTGCCGTCTGCATCTTGTAGCCACGCGCCAACGGCGTATGTCCATTGTAAATCCGCAGGATCTCTGCGTGCTTCGCACTTCCCTTTGTTGCGCCGATCCATCTGTTCATAGTATCGGCTACGGCTTTTCTCAATTCATTTCCAGTCACGATAATTCCTCCTTAATACTCGCCCTTGGCGGTAAAGTCTTCGTTGTCCAGAGGGACCTTGTAGAGTTTTTTCAGCTTGATGCGGTTTTCCACTTCGGCCTTGCGGTAATAAGAGCGCAGCCCAATAGTGGTCTGCGCTGCAACAGCTGGAACGAGATAGTTCAGCGGCTCAAGATTTTTGGTGACGGCCACCATGACACAGGTGAACACCACCACAGCAGCACTTAGCGCGATAGTTGCACTGAGCACTTTTTTTGAGTATTCAGCCTTTTTTGATTTCATGGGGAACCTCACAATTCCGGCTTATGCGCGGATTTGTTCAGATGCTTATCCAGTCGATCGAGCGCGTCTTTGCATGGCCCGTCGCAGCCCTGCTCGATCAGGCCCTGCAATGCGCCTTTCAGTCCGTAGCAGATAATCGTCTGCTCCTCCTGAATGGCCTTGATCACATCGCTCTGCTTGCTGTCTTTCTCAATGACTTTATAGCAGGCGATGATAGCACTGACGAGTGCGATAAGTGCAGCCAGCAGGCTCGCCGCTTTGATGATGGTATCTGCATCAACATACATGGTTTTGTCCTCCAAAAATTAGTTGTCCGTTCACGATGGCATGAACAAAAAGCAGTCCTCCGCGTGGAGAACTGCTTTGCGCTGGTGTTCACTTGGAATGACGAACGAGAACAAAATCATGCAGGACTTTACTCCGCAGCTCGTCACAATCAGTATGGTCCATCAGACCGAGGTAGCTTGTAATAACGCTGTTGCAATATTCGAGGGGCAGTTCTCCTGTGGAGTAGTGCTCCATAACATAGGCAAGATGCCGCTTCATCAGCAGCGAGGTTTGCTTCCGCAGCTCAATCCTGTCCGGCGTGACAATGCGCCCAATGAATTCAACCCTTCGACCAACAGGAACTACCGATGTTTTGTGGTTGAGCTGCAAGCCCAACCGATCCTGAAGGAAATCATCCATTGCGCCGAGAGCGTCCCAGACCTGCTCTTTGGACGGGGCGAGGATCTTCATGTCGTCCATGTACCTCGCATAATACGGGACTTTCAGCTCACGCTTGATGAAATGGTCGAGCGGCGTCAAAACCACATTTGCAGTCATTTGCGAGATCAGCGAGCCTACCGGCATTCCAATGCCAAATACATGCTCTGCGGTTGTAACATCGGTGCATTCCGTGGGTAGACCAAATGCTCGGCCATCGGAAGTAATGGCAGAATCCAAGAACCACATCATAGCGGGATCGTCCAGAGGGCGACCCAGTTCTCGAAGCTGAACATCTTTCGGCACGCGGAAAAAGAATTTCAAAACATCGCCGGTACCAACATACCATTGCTCCGGCTTGTGCTCCACCGTCTTCATCCACGCTTGCAGTTGCTGCACCGCCTTTATTGTGCCGCGTAAAGGGATGCTCCCATAGGAGTGTTCGTACATGGAGCGACTATAAATCGGCCACAGCACATTATAGGCCGCACAGTTGATCACGCGGTCCGCAAATGGGGCGGCGTGGATCAGCCGAACCTTGGGATAATACTCATAAAAAGCGTGGAGTGGCCCTGGCGTGTACTCACGCCATAAAAGCTGGTTCAGGCTATTTATGAGATTTTCTTCAAGGTTGGCGGAATAGGCAAGCACTTGATCCTTGTATCGCTTATTCTTGCGAGCCAAAAGATATCCGTCATACAGGTTGTCGAAGGTTGCAAACCGTTCAAAAACATGAGAGTGCTTTTCCATTCCGCCTATCTCCTTGCGCTGCTTCTTTCAGGAGCCGTACCGCGCTGGGAAAGCAGCCGGAACGCCGGATTACGCAGCTATGATTTTTCTGCCGGCGAGAGCCGACAGAGGGGATAGGTCCCTTAATGTCCTCGGTACTGGAAGCGCACCCAGTAGGTACGCGACATCTGACGTGTGAGGTTAAGCAGAGCGGAAGCCGACATTCCAGTTGGAGTTCGAGCGGGCGTTGTTGCCGTTGGCGTAGAACACACCCGCGTTGGCACCATTGTTCCAGTTGCCACCGCATAAGAATGACCGCAATGACCTATTCCCTATGTCAACGGCTATTGGACTCCTTGACGGACTTGATCCAGCCGCCGAGCATCTTACCGATCTCGACCATCTTCTCAGACCATATCTCGTACTTCTTCACAGGGAGAAAGCCGAGCTGAAATGAAAGCCGGATATAGGCGCGCAGCTTCATCACTTCCACGTCCATGTCCTGCAAGGTGGTCTTTTTGTAATATCTCTTTTGCGCCTCAATGCACCGTGACAGCAAAATATCCATGCTGTGTTTGATGTCTGTCACAAGAGCGAACTTCTCGGATTTGGGGAATTGGGCCAGTGCGCCATAGGCGTACTCCATCATGTCGAAGATCTTCTGCAAAATCATCAGGTCTTCTGCCACGTCAAAACCCTCGCTTCCGGCAAACAAAAGATACGCCTATTGTAGCTCCGCAAGCGAGGGAAATGACGATTTAGGGAGAAAATAACGGAATACGTTATTTTCAAAATTTACGCGACCGCGCTTCGCGCGGTAGGGAGAACGAGCTGCGCTATCGCGCAGCAAGCAGGTGTCAGGTAGCAGTAGGCAGTTTCACATAAGCAGAGCGGAAGCCGACATTCCAGGAGGAGTACGAGCGGGCGTGGCAGCCGTAGGCGCAGAACACACCCGCGCCGGCACCAGTGCTCCAGCGGCCACCGCATAAGAAAGACCGCTCGGAATTGCCGTTATTGGCATAGAAATAATCGTCTCCGTAGGAAGTGTCTCCGGCCACAGGCGCGAAAGCCAAAGCGCGGATAAACTGCGCCGCATAGTCGGAAACGCCGCTTGCGATGGTCGTTGCCGAGAAGGTGGCGCCGCGCCCCTCGTCCTTCTTATCCGTCTGCGTCAATGCCCACTGCCAATGACCGCTGACCATATCCAGCTTAATGGAATTGGCGGTCGTGCCGGAGCCGTTCGGCGTCAGGTAGATATTGGCGATACTGGTAGCGAGGCCGTTGATGGCCTTCCACTCCGTGCTGCTCGCGCCCTGACTGTGTGCGCTGTCAGCGGCGTTGTTGTCTACCAGCACCTGCAGCTCACCATTGACCATACGGACACCGCCGACCCATTCCCATACATTGCCGTTCAGATCCCAGATGCCGGACGGCGTTCCGTCGTGGCTCCACGACAGCGGGCCAGTGCCGGTGGCTACGCGCCCAATACGCTGCACGCCGCTGTCGTCATAGGTCATGGTGGGGATGGCCTTGTAATTGCTCTCGCTCGTGTCTTTGCCGTAGAGGTTATTGCCCTTCGGCATCGTGCCGTTCTTCTTGCACCACAGAGCAAGCAGAGCCCATTCCGCTCGCGTCATGAGATGCCAGCCTTCGCCCTTGGCGGCGCAGGCCGAAACGGACTGATCGAGGGTGATATTTACCTGCGGATCGACGCCAGGCAGCGAATAGGCTCGCCCCTCGTTTCCGAGGACATTCTGAAACTTTGAGATACAGATCTCATCGACGATCGCTCCGTTGACGCGGAATGCGGGGTGTACCTCCGTAGATGTACCGAGGCCGAGGTCTGCAAAGGTCTGCTTGGGAATACGCACGACGACCGAGGGCGCGCCCTTATCGTCGACCAGAATATCATTATTCGGGCAAACAGCTTTCAGCGCAATTGCGCTCAGGTCAAAGTTAGACATTGAAAATTCCTCCTTACTCGATGCTCCAGAGCGACAGCGTGACCTTCTCCATATCCAGCGGCACGGGAACGGACTTTATTTTTGTGCCGTCCATGCCCTGCATATCGCTGCCGCTGTCCTTGTCCTCTACTTCGGTGTAGGACCGCTTGGGAATATCGATCTCTGCGACATACCTGCGGCCAGCTGCTGCGCCGATCACCAGCTCACCGTCTTCGTCGTGGCAGATATCAATATGCACATTCCAGTCCTGTTCGCGCTTAGCGAGGTTGATCGTCAGATCGTCTGCGAAGCAGATTCTTTTTCCATCGGCCTCATAGGGAATTTTCGCTCCTTCGTTCTTATTGACGATAATCATTTGAGGTAACCTCCGATCACAGTATAGTTGATGGTCGCGCTCTTGGCCGAGCCGGTGAACGCGAGCTTGAAGCCGTTGCCGAGCTTGTCCGATACGACAACTTCGCCGACGTTGCCGGAGCATGCCGCAATCTCGGCCAGCACAATGTAGTCGCCGCTTTCTTTTGCCGCAGAGAGTGCAACCGACTTCTGCGAGCCGTTGAACGGATATGCCTGATTGTTCGTCAGCGTGACCACCCCGCGCTCGATCTCCCACGACTGCTGGCGAGCATAGTTCAGGAGCAGCGACAAAGCCAGATGGGAGTCAACGATGCCGTCCTCTATGTTGTTGAAATGAAGCTGATCCTGCGGCGTTCCCTGCTGCATGACCTCACCGGCAGGCGTGATGATATATGTTCCGTCGCCCCTGTCGGTGATGGTAAAGCAGTTGCTCGGACTTGTAACATGGTCTTGCCATTTGGTGGCCTGGTACATTCTTAGCCCTCCTCCACTTTGAAATCAAACCAGTACAAAATACTGCGCTGGCCGCTATTGATGGTGATGCTGCAATCCTGATGCGCCCAAAGCTGACCGTCGCTGTTATACAGCTCTACGCGGGTAACGGTCATAGGCGTCTCTGCCGCAGCAATGACGACCTGTGCGCGCACGGTGCCGTCTGCCAACACCGCAACATTGGACAACGGCACGGCAGAAAAGACGCCTGCAGCGCAATACCGCGCATAGGACAGCCTGCGCGAGATATAATCCCGCATATCGGCAAACCCTTGAATGTCGATCATGTGAAATCCCTCCTATCACAAGAATGCGCCCGGCGTACTGCCGCACATTCGGACAGCGTATGCCGTGCCGCCGGAGGCAGCGTCAATCTGAATACCGCCATCCGTGATGCCACCCTCGGTCTGATTGATCGGATATGTACCGCACAGGCGGGGGCTGTAAAGTACATATCCCGTGGAGCATTTGAGCTTTATTACTGCGAAGCTGTGATAATAAATCTCGTCGAGCCGTGACCGCAGAGATTTGTAATACTCCACAGCCTTTTCAATCTCCGTGTGCGGAATGTCCACGATTTGGTCTTTGACATCCAACAGCACACGGAAGTGGTATGGCTCGCCGTCGTACTCCGGCCATTCCTGCACTGTGCTGTACGGATAGATGTCGGAGAGGGCTGTTGCAACAGCGCCCTTTGTGCCTAAAATTCGATGCACCTTCACGGAGTTCTTGACCTGATTGCGGCGCACGGCCAAAGGGTAGTCCGGCACATACCAATCCACTTTGAGATCGTGTGCGAGAATATCAAGAAGCCCTTCGGGAGCATTATCTATTTGCGAGTAGATCGTTACGGTGTGTATCTCGTCTACACGCTCTGCAAGGACTTTGGCAATGGACGCTGCCAAAGCTTTCATGCTCTCGTCGTTCTGCAAGACGAGCGGGAGCGATGCGAGCAGGTTCTCTGCGGTCAGCTCATGGCTATTCATCTTCGTAGCCTCCGTTTGTGATCGTCACCGCGCCGACTTTTCCGACCTGCGGCACAGTATCGCCGACACCGTCCCGCAGCTTTGTAAACGCCGGAGAGGTGAGAACAATACGCTTAATGCCTGTGCCGGAGAGATATTCCCGCAGCTTATCAGGATTGATGTCTCTCCCGAATTTGCCGCGCTGCCACGCAATGTAATTGTCCACGGCTTTCTGCACATCTGCCGCAATCTCGACAGCCGGCTTTGTTGTTGATGCCTCTGTGTAATAGGTGAAAGCGATGTCGTAATTCACCAGCTCGCCATCGGCAACAGACACGCTGTCCGTCAGTGGCCGTACTTCATCGGCGGAACAGGCTGCGAGAACGGCGGCTTTCAGTTCCTTTCCTGCAAGCGTACCGTCTGTTTTGAGGACATAGATATTGACGCAGCCGGGGGACGGCTGATTTGCCACCACATCACCGATTTCAATGCTAACCTGCCGCGCAAAGTAGACATAGCCGCCGCGCGCTCCAGCGGAAGAATAGCCGTCCATGGACGAGCGCATCAGCTCATAGTAATCGTCGTCCGTAGCGGCATCGCTGCCCTCTTCACTGTCCGTGATGTTTGTGCAACTCGCGTAGTAGTCAAATACGTCAACAATGGTGTTGATCTGCCCGACTGCATACCCGTTTCCGACCGTGCCTGCCGTCTGACACTGTGCCTGTACCTCGGCAGAGGTTTTGCCGATCTCGACATATACATCTGCCACGGTTTCCCAAAAGAGCTTTTGAGAGGCGTCGGTGGCTCGCGTTCCCTTCGGGATCAGGATTGCCGTTTTCTGTGCTTCCGAGATGGTAAAGCGCATGGTAGTCGTCGCTGCTTGAGCCGATGGACGCTTCACGAGGAAAAAAAGCTCGCCCAGTGCGTCGAGGTTATCTCCTTCGGCGCGGCTGGGCAAGTTTTGGTTGCCGGCATAATTGGTCAGAGCGCGTTCTTGCACGATGATGTTTGCTACCCATTGGATAAACAGCTTTTCCGGCGACGCAGGCTGGACGGTGATGCTGGTCATCTTCTCGTACGCCGCGATAAGCGACGCGACCAGCGTCTCCGTATCGGTCGGTACGAATTGGTATTCTGTGTTTCTACTCATTGAATGTTCACCTCCACGATTGGAATAAGAACGCCGGGAGATCCCTCCGGCGTTTCAAAGGTGATACCGATTACCGAAGCTCTCGGCTCAAACCTCTCAATAGCCTCGCGGATTTCAGAGAACAGGAGTGTTTTTGCTACAGGCAGGGGCTTGTCCACAAACTCCTGCGTCAATCCAAACTCTCGGTAGAGCGGCACGGAGCCTTGTCGTGTAGCAAGGATAATCGCGATGTTCTGCAATACCGCGCTGACCGTATCCGTCTCGTTGAGGCGGATCGCGTTCAAATCAACGGTAGATACCTTGTAGCTCATGCCATCACCTCACGATCTCAAATATTCCTGCAAGGTCAGCGACACCTCAACAGAAGTCACGCTACCATCGCCGGCGGTTGTTTTGACGGTTGCACTGTGCTTCGTAATCGTCCAGCGATACTTTCCGTATGCCTTTTCTCCAACGACAAGGGAGAGTGCGCGCCCTTCGCGCTCATATGTCCAAATCTTATTCAGCTCCTGCATCGGGTCTACGCCGAGATAGGCCGAGAGCAGAACATCAAATGTTATGGCGTCGGGATTGACGCCACAAAATTCCGTGAGCGCATTTGTGCCGTGGCGTGCGTGTGTTGCATAGCGGGCAGAGCCGGACCACTTGAAATTGTCCAGCGTTAAAACCTGATTTGACGATACAGAGAACACAATATCTCCGAGTGCGCCTACAATCATGCGATCCCTCCTAAGATAAAACCGTCGGCATTGAAAGCGGGAAGATAAAGACACAGCACATTATCGTTGACCTTCGGCATCCATCGTGTGACGGTGGATCTTTTGTGCTCGTGATTATCTTCTATGCTGGTATCTCCGACGGACGGAACGGAATGCTTGTGCTTTCCGTCCGGCTTAATGCTCAAGGCAGCACCGGAATGCTGGAGCACGAACAACCAGCCGGAAGTAATGCCTGTGTCCTGATATTTCACGCGAGCCATGCATTTTGCCGTATTGACCGCCGTGACTGTCCCAATACGCACAATATTTTCCAATACATTTTCGTCCATGATGGACCTCCTCAGTCAAACGATCCGTCGTCTACCCAGCCATATACACCAGTGGAAGCATCGGTATGGATCAGATGCCATGGGTGCGCGCTGCCAGGATTGGTCAGCGTGATCTTCGCAGGACCGGCGCGCAGCTTAGTGCTTGCCGCCTTGATCGCTGTAGAACTGACATAATGGCAACCGCCGTGAAAGTTCACGATGTCACCCACTTTATAAGACTTCTGAGCGGCTTCCGGCTCTGCGTCCGTTTCGCCCAACAGCACCTTCCGCAAGGTGATTTGCGTTGAATAGCCGTTGCCGCCAATGGTGTGCTTTGCCTGCTTGATAATGTACTTGCCGTCCCACGCGCCCCAGCCACTGAGCACGATCGTTACACCAGCAACAAGCGCCGGATCTCCCGGCATAGTGAAGATGGCGGTCTGCTCGAACTTATTCTTTTTACGCAAGAGCTTTTGCGCGAGCTTTTTTGCCTCGGCCACGCTGGAGACTTTCGCATATACCTGCAACTGCTGGTTGTCCTTTTTCTTGGCATTGTAGTCAGTCACCTTCGCTGTGCCGGAAATGCAGCCGCCAGTAGCGGGATCAACATAACTGACACGGCAGGAGGCATACTGCGTATCGGCCTTTCCTATCTGCATCTTGTACTTTTCGTATGAGCCATCATCACGCGTGATGGTGCGTACGGACGGTGATGCTTCGTACTTGGCCTGGTCAAACAGAACAAGGCTGTTGGCAGTTGCTTTGAGCGATATTCCAGCGTCATGGCACAGCCGTGAAAGAAAGCTGATATCCGCTTCCCGATACTGTTCGACGCGAGCATAGTATGGGTCTGTGTCAGAAAGGTATAAACAAGTCATGCCGTTTCGCGCCGCCATCTCCCCAGCGATTTTGGACAGGGGATAGCTCTCCCACGCCTTGGATAGCTTAGACTGGCGTATCTGTGAGGAGAACGGCAGCGCGACCGCTTTAAGGCTGACGACAGCCGGAGGACCAGAACACGACACGCTGTCCAGCTCAAAGGAGCCGCAATCGAGCATTTTATCACTGCCGTCTCCTGTCCAGTTTTGCCGGGCGAACGCGGCGGTGATCGTCAGCTTCGGAATACCGTCGCCACCGCTACCGCTGCCATTGACCTTTTTCAAGATTGCCGCCCACGTCAAAGGACCGCAGATACCGTCTACGGACAATCCGTTCTTTCGCTGGAATGATTTGACTGCCGCCTGCGTCTCGCTGCCAAAATAGCCGTCAACGCCATAGACAGGGAGAACTTCGCCCAGCTCCACAAGATAGCCCTGCATAGTTGATACTGTGCCGCCCCGAGATCCAAAGCGCACGGTGGGATAATCCGCACTGCTCTCACCGTCGCCGTCGCCGCCACTCGTTTCTGCTGCGGCATCAAGAGCCTCTTGCAGCCACGAGGTCAGCCAAATATCTTCTCTGTCCTGCAAGGTGATCTGCAGGTCATCGCTTTCGTCTTCCTCGTTGTCCGTATATACGGCAGACAGTAGGTAGGAGCGAATGTCGTCTGTGATGTCCACGCCATTGAATGTGACCGTTGCCAATGCGCGCCGGGCGGCGTCAGGTGAACTCATAATGTCACCCTCTTCCACGGCGGCAAAGCAGCGTCTATCGTCGGCTCATCCTCCGGCAGTACCAGGACGATACCGGCAGGAAAGGTAAACAGTCCGCAGTATTTCATGTTGAGCTGCATCAACCTGTCGGTATAGTTCGTACTGCCGCATTGCCTATAGGCGATGGCATCCCACATATCGCCTTGTTTGGTTGTGTAGGTTTTCATCTATACTTCCTCCGGCTCGTGTCGATGTCTGCGTCCTCAATGACCTCGAGGACGCGAGCGGCAAAATCTTCTCCGTATTCGCGCAGGTCCGAAACCGTCTCCGGCGTTGCGTTGCCTTGAATTTCAAAGGTGACGGAAATGCTGCTGCCACCGCTGCCAGTTCCGAAGCCTGCGCCGTCCATGTCCGCGCCGCGGGACGCTGCACTGATGGCGGAGAGGAGCTTTGGGGCAAGGGCGATGATCTGCATATCTTCCTCGGAAACGGCATCTATGCCCGCTCCTGCGGTCAGCATCATAGCCTCCTCCAGTTTCGGACGCATAGCTTCGGTCTCTCTGATATAGCCCTCCCATGTCATGTTGGCCTTTTCCATCATCACGCGGGACGGGGAATGAATGTCCAGCTTGGCATCGATGGCATCAATAGCCGCCTGCGCGATGCGTTCATAGGCGGATTGTACCTGTGGGAGCATTCCGTTCGCGCCGGTGATGAAGCCCTGAATGGTTGCCTTGCCGCTTTCTGCCGCCTCGTCGCCGAGATCCATAGCGTCAATGTCAGCTGCGAGCTGCGCCTGAAGCTCGTCCATCGTTGCCGTAAAATCGGTTTTGAGGTCAGCGATGCTTCCGGAAACCTTGTCCTGCTCCTCCTGCAACGTCTTCCAGTTCTCCACCATTTTGCGAAGCTGGTCGTCGCTGGCTGTCGCCATGCCAGCTACGGCATTGACGCTGTCAGCACTGCCGTCAGCAAAGCTGGAGATCATCTCGCTCAGCCCTTCGATCTCGGAGCTACGCAAGGTCAATGTGCTTAGATTGTCGTTGTAGGACTGCCAGTAGGATACTTGACTCTCCAGCGCGTGGTTAATGCTCCATGCGCTTGTTGCAACGACCTGCTCCGCGTCGTCCCACAGCTTGTATTGTCCCTCTACGCTCTGCTTTGCCTCGGCGTAGACGTCGGCGTATGCGTCTGCAAGGTCGTTGACCTGCAACATCACATCGTTCACTGTAGACGACAATGCCCGCTGCTGTGCAGCCGCAGCTTCTGCCGCCGCCGCGCTTCCCTCAGTCTCGCCAGTCAACAGAGCAACTGCTTCCCGCGCATCGTTCATGGCGGTTTCGGCTTCGGCCAAAGCGTCAGCGTCCTCCTCCATGGCTTTGTTCAGGTTCTTGATCGTCCTTTGCTGCGTCCGCATCTCCTTGTCGGTCTCGTTGAGCGTCCGCAGCAGGCCGTAGTATTCCTCGGTCAAGAAGTTCGTCGCATCGGCGCCGTAGCCGTACTCGTCGTAGAAGGCAGCGGCTTTGTCCTTGGCCTCATTCATCAGCTCACTCACGCGCTTGGTCAGCTCGGCGTGTGTCTGTTCTGCTTTATCCAGCTTGACTTGCGCCTGTGTGAGTTTGATGCTATTGGCCGCAGCTTCCGACATGACGCCGTTATATTGCTCCATGACGGAGTTAAGATACTCCTGATAGGCCTGTGCCTCTGCGTTCTGCTTCCACGCTTCCGTGTTTGCCCGCAGAGCTGCTGTACCGCCATCAATGGTATCGTTCGTGAGGTCGATATATTCCGCCAGTTCGGGGATGGCATTTGCAAGCAGAGCCAGCGTGTTATGCCACTCCGTTTGCTGCTCGTCTGTACGGTCTGTAACCGTTTCGAGAGCTTCCAACCGACTAATGTAGGTGTCTGCAACAGCGGCGGTAGCGGCAATGTCGGTCGCAGAGGTCTGATAGCTCTTGTCGGCGTCTTCGAGCGCATCGCCGAGCCCGCGAGCTGCATCGGTCAATTCCTTTACCGATGGAACACCCTCGTTGGCCGCTGACACAAAGCCGACTACTGCGGCGGTGATAGCCGCAACGCCAGCGGCCACGCCCATGATGATGTTGACGCCGGGAATGGAGGCGGTCAGCAGGCCCATGAGCGGGATAAGTATTTTGGTGACAGCAACAAAGCCGGTCAGCCCGGTGACGACCAACATGATAATTGCGAGGAATGCCGCGAGAGCTTTCATCAAAGCTGGGTGTTCTTGGACAAACTCATTCAGGCTGTCTCCGATGTCCTCTCCCAGCTGGTAGAGCGTCCGCATTTCGGGAATAAACTGCTCACCGATGGTATTCTGCAGCGCTTCCCACGCGCCGTTCATCAATTCAAGATCACCGTTGAGGTTATCCATTTTGATGTCGGCCATACGCTTCGCCGCGCCGGTGCAGTTGTTGATGCTGTCTGTCAGGGAGGCGTAGTCCTCATCGGTGGCGTTCAGGATCGCCAGCAGACCGTTGTAGCCGCGCTGTCCGGCAAGAGCCATCGCATTGTTCACGCGCTCTGCTTCAGTCATTTGCTCGAAGCAGTCGCGCAGCTCGTCGATGGTCTCGCTGAAAGATTTCATCGTGCCGTCTGCTTTGATAGCTGTGTAGTCATACTCGCCGAATGCCGAGGCAGTCAGCGTCACGCCCTCAAGCAGACCGTTGAAGGTGTTTTTCAGCGCGGTACCTGCGATGCTGCCCTTTACGCCACTATTGGCCATCAAGCCGACCGCAACGGCAACATCCTCGATGGTGTAGCCCAGTGCGCCGGCAATGGATGCGGACTGCTTGAAGGTCTCGCCCATGATGCTGACATTGGTGTTAGAACTCGTTGCCGCAGCTGCAAGCACATCGGCAAAATGTGCGGTATCGGCTGCGGTCAGGCCGAACGCCGTGAGGTTGTCTGTCACGATGTCCGACACCATGGCAAGGTCCTCACCGCTTGCTGCAGCGAGGTTTATCACGCCGTCCATGCCTGCAAGCATTTCCTGCGCGTTCCAGCCGGCCATAGCCATGTAGCCCATCGCATCGGCGGACTCCTGAGCGGTGTACTTGGTGGTCGCACCCATCTCCTTCGCCTTTTCGGACAACAGTGCCATTTCATCAGCCGTGGCGCCGGACAGGGCTTCGACGTTGCTCATGCCCTCCTCAAAGTCTCCGGCAATTTCTACACATTCCATGTAGGCGTCGGTGATCTCTTTGAGTGCGGTCACGATGCCTGCCGCCGCAATAGCCTGTTGGACTGCACCGAACGCGGCGGCGGATTTTGCGCCAAAGGTGTTTGCCTCGTCTGCCGCCTGCTCCTGCTGATCCTTCAGCGCGCCGATCTGTGCATCGAGCTTCGCGCTTTCGCCAGTCAGATTTGATGTGTCGACGCCCGCCGCTTTGAGGGCTTCGTCCATCTCGTTGAGCCTCTGCGTGTACTGCTCCAACGATGCGGCGGTCTTGTCGATCTGTTGCTGTTTGGACAGCAGCTTGTTTTCAAGGGACGAGGAATAGCCCTCGGTCTCCTTGATCTCTTTTTGGATATTGTCGTACTGCTGCTGCAGCATCGCCATCTTCTTTTGCGTGTTCTCGATGGCCTGCTGCTGCTTTTGAAAAGCGGCAATATCGCCCTGCGTCTTGGAGAGAGACTGTATCTCTTTCTGCATGGAGGCGATATGCTGCTGTGCCTTGGAAAACGTGCTGCCGTAGCTGCTGCCCAGCTGGGCGTTGAGCTGGAATAGCATCTCATATTCTTTTCGATTTGCCATTTACAGCCCTCCTTGGGGTTATTTATGCCTACTGGCTTCCCGCTCCTCTTCAATCACCGCGTTATGCGCGGTGATCCATTGGCGAAAATCGCGCAGAGGAATGGAAAGCCAGTAATATACGGGAGTTGCGTTTTGCTTTGCCAGGATAAGGCATTGCTTCCGGAGCCATAAACCATCGCGGCCTAAGACCCCGACCTCAGTAAAAAAGACCGTGCCTTATTCCTGATTTTGCGGCTCTCGCGCAAGGGCATGGCTTTGATCGCGTCCGCGCCGATCTTTTCTGTGCAAGCACGAGCGGCCATACGGTAGAGGTATTCGCCGGACATTTCCGCCACCATGACGGGCTTGCCGAGAGCCTGAAGCTCTGCTTCGATGGCGATGTCGTCATTGCCGGTGAGCTTGCCAAAATCAAAGGTCAGCGTATCATAGGTCCGCTCCTCAAAGGTCCAGGGGGCGGAGAAGGTATGCACATAGGCATCTGCGCTCATGGCACGAGCTTCTTCCTCGGCGGTGCGGAACTCAGCGGGGTCGATAGTGATCTCGTTAGGCATGTTGTATCTCCTTTCATAAATCGAAAAAGACGCCCAGAGCGGATGATCCCGCTCTGGGCTTCGTGGTGCAGCTTACTTGCCGAGTGCTTTACGCACGTCAGCGAGATAATCAACGCCGTTGATCTCGTAGATGTAGTTCAGCGGGTCGATCTCGCGGACCTTCTTGCCGTTGATGTAGGTCTTCCAATAACGGACGGCGTACTCGCCGCTGCCGTCAGAGGCGGAGGCGGGAGCGACCTTGCCCGCCTTATCCGTCTTAGGAATGACGACAAGAACGTGCTTGACATTATCCACGGCCAGCTCACCCTTCACGGGGTCTTCGTTCTGCTGCGCCACGCGCAGGTCGATGTTGTGGCGGCGCGGCTCGCTCAGGCGGACGGTCTGCTCCGTTACTGTGCGGAAATTGAGCGTCAGCGTCATCGCGTCGATGTGTCCGAGGATAGGAGCCTCGATATTGCCGGCAATACCGGCGCCGGAAACGGTCTGCGTCAGCGCAGTCAGGTCGGGCAGCGCCACAGACGCAAGGCCACAGTATTCGTTGCTATCCTCGTAGATAGCGAAATTGATTACAGCCTGATCCATCGTTCAAAATCTCCTTTCTCAGCCCTGCAGCGCAGCCGAGACATAGTCGGCGTCATACTCCAGGACGAAATCGATCTCCTGTGCGGGAGAGGGCGGCGTCATGTAGACATGCAGCTTAATGATGCCGGCCATCAGGTTGGTTACGGGGTTTTCACTATCCAGCAGCTCCACACGCGCTCCCAACAGATAGCCCTGACCGACCAGACCGTTGAGCCAAATGTTGGCACTGTCAAGGATGCTGTCGATCAGACGGCGGTTCATCGGCTTGTCCAGCTTCGCCCAGAAGGACTTGATCAGGGAATTACCGACCCAGCCGAACATACGGCTGATGGGGATAAAGTAATCCTTGACATCGGTGCTGGCAGGGTAGCAGCCGGTGTAGTTGCCCCACAGAACATGACCGCCCATGAAGTTGATGCTCGTCACAATGCCTGCGGCGTTCAGCGCGTTTGCCTGCGCCAGCGTCATACGGACCTCCGAACCATCAGACAGACACAGGCTGTCGATGGGCAGGCTCTTATTACTGGGGCTCTCATAGGGAATGCTACCGTTGCTCACATCGGTCGCGGCGATGCGCCCGACCGCCAGCGTGGAAGCGTGGAACATGAGGTCGCCCAGCTTGCCGTAAGGCCAGCAGACGATATGCGCGTCGGTGTATGCGCCGCTATTCTTCGCGGTGATGGCTGCGGTATAGCTGTTTGCGCTGATGTCCACGACCGCTTTGGCCTTGAACATACCGTTGATGCCCTCGGCCTTGACCGCCATAGCAGCGGCCACGGTGGACTGATCGGAGAAGCCGGGCGCACAGATCAGGTCCGGCACGATGCCGAGCGTAGTCATGCACAGCTCGATGTTCTCCAGTCCGGCGACGATGGCGGCGGCATTGATGCTGGTCGTGGTAATCTTCTTGTACGCGATATTCACCTTGGCTGAGCTATATCCCGCACAGCCGCTGAGAAGCTCGATGACCATGCTCTCGTCAACATAGTCGACGGTGTAATCCGTACCCTTGGTGTAGGCTGCGCCGGTACCGCCGGCAGCTTTCACGACGAGGCTTGCATCGTCGATAGCGTCGATGCTCAACTTCACCTGATGATTGACCACATCGATATCTGCGGCAACGACCGCCTCAGACATCTTCGCGGGATCAAGCAGGTTGCAGCAGATGATCGGCTGGCAGCCGAACATTTTGAAATGAGCGTACATCATTTCGCAGATGCTGTATTTACTCCAGTCGTTGGAGTAACCCAGCTTCTCCACCGCTTCGGCCCAGCTCGTGCAGAGCACGGGAACACCGGCACCAGCGGGATTCTCGGCACTCTGCACGGGGGCAGTGCCGATCACGAACGGAATGCCGCATTCCGCGACATTGGGGGTGCTGACAGACGTTGCCGCCTGCCGGACAAATACGCCATGGTTGGGCATAACTGTACCTCCTTATTTCTTTTGCACGGCTCTGTACGCACGGTACAGCGCGCCGCACTTGGATTTGATCTGAGCCTTGCTCTCGGTCAAGGCATCGCCCGCAACGATCAGGTCGGCGACGGCGGGGTATTTCTCGACCGCCATTGCGACCTCCGGCAGCGCAAGGACTTCCTCTTTGCTGCCGCCGTACATCGCCCCATACTGGATCGTGCCGACCACAGTAGGGCCGATATAGCAATAGCAGCCAGACTCTTTCTGCTCCGCCTTTTTCCTGCGGGTGCTATTAACTTTGGAATTGCTCATGTAAGAAATCGACCTCCCTTTGAACAGGTATGAGCTTCCATGTAGAGGACATCTCTCCGGCATAGAACGGCGCCGTATCCGTATCAGGATAAACCATGTACTCAAGCCCCTCACTGATATCAAGGCTGAAACGGTTATCCAATACGCCTGTCCGCAGCAGCTCAATACGCAGCCGCTCCATGAGATTGAGGAGCATCAGGCCGCCCTCTTGTTCATCATCGTTGTAGACAACAAAAATGGAGCGCACCGATGCGGAGGATTGGACGCGCTCGCCGGACGGCTGCTGATCCTTGCTGGTCAGCAGCTGGTGGATGATATACGGGGCTTTCTTGGTGGCAGAACTACCGTCCGGCAGCCGCATGAGATATACATCCGCAGGACGGTAATTCTGTGCTTCGTCTGCGCTCTGAACTTTAGTTGGCATGATCAGGTCAGCCGTTACCTTTTCGGTGAAGGCTTTCAGCTGTTCCAGCAAAGCAGTTCTTGTCATGCTCTCACCACCCGTTCATCACGCGCATCAACTCATGCTCGATACGCTTTTCGTAAGTGTCTGCCATCTTTGCCTCCATCTCGTCGAGGACATCCTCGTTGGAATACATCATCTGCGGCGTGGCCGGTCCGTACAGCTCGTGGATCGGGAAGCGCTCGTCGCCCTCGCGCTCGAAAACGCCGCGATGCCCGCCGACCTGTGCGACAAAGGCGTGGTCGAGCTGGGACGCCGCTTTCTCACGCTTGACCTGCGTGACGATGCGCCCGTCCTTTCCAAACTTTGTGTTGAACACCAGCAGCGGTATCACATAGCCGCGAAAGCCGAACTCGACGGAGATATTGCCGCCGGCATCCTTTACGAAATGATTGATGTTCTTTGTCCGCGACAGAAATTCGTTGGAGCTGATCGAATACTCCTTTGTGACCGCGCTTTTGGCGACTGTCCGCCCTGCGGCGGCGGAGCGGGTCAATGCGCTGCCGACCGCCTTATACATTCCGCCATTGATGCCGGAAAGCAGCTTCGATACGCGACCGAGGCTTTCTTCGGCAATATCGACGGTAAGGCCAGCATAAACCGCGTGGCGGCTTTGGACCTTCGTCACATCGCTCATTCGTCTATCGCCTCCAACTCTACGCGGAGCATCCCAATTTCGCAGACAGAGGCGGCGACGTAGAACTCTCGGAAGAAGCCCCCGCCACCCTCTCTGTCGTTGATTTTGATGCGTGTGCCTTTTTCCGGCTGCTTTCCGCCGAGGTCGGACATGGCGCAATGCAGCACGGACGACACAAGATAAAGCCCCTGTGCGTGGTCGCGCATGAGTTGCCTGCGGTCTTTCTCCTTCATGCCTGTGAGCACAATGGGGATATCCTCGTAAACCTCGCCGTCGTACTTGATCGTACGCTTTTCGGCGAACTCGCCGAGGTTGAGAAAGACGCTTTGGTTATCTGCGGCCACCATGTCCTTGAAGCCGCTCATACCACGGGGTTCTCCGGCGCGAGCGCAGGCGGGGGATCGTTGTCGCCGTTATCCGCTCCGTCGTCACTTTCGGAGATAGCATCCTCCAGCGGGACATTCGTGATGGCGGCGATCAGCTGCGCCTTGGTCTTGAGCTTGGCGGTGTCGATACCCATCTCCTTTGCCAGCTCCGCGAGCTTGGCGTTGGTCAGCCCCTTGAGCTGTTCGGGGTCGAGAGAGTAGCTTTCCTGCCCCTCTGCGGCGTTTTCGCTGTTGGGCGTGTTCACGCCTGCCCCGCTATCGCCATCGCCATTAAGCGGCGTTGCAACGCCGTTCTCGCCCTCTTGCGGAAGCGCGGCGGGAATATCCTCCGCACTTTCAGCAACGCCGAGGGCAAAAAGACGCGATGCCTCCTCTGCGGAGACATCGCAGGTATTGCCCCTATCAACAGGAATAGGGTGCGTAGAGCCAGCAGGCCGGTATCCGTAAGTGCCGGAAATGATCTTTACCTTCATGTCATGCTCCTTTCATGCGTGGCGATCAGCCGACAACATTCGCCGCGTAGATGTACGGGCAGTAGTTGTGAGGAGCGGCCAGCGGACGGGAGGCCAGACGCAGCTTGCGGAGATCCTTGTCCTGGTCGATGGAGAACTTCGGGACACGGATATTGGCGTGGGAAGTGAATTCCGTGCTGCCGTAGTCGATCTGAGTGATCTGACCGTACATCATGTGACCGCAGCGAGGGGCGGTGACCATCGCGGAGGTCGCGGGGAAATACTTCTGCGTGGTATTGGAGGCATCAACATACGTCTCATCCACAGAGATCAAGTTGAGCTTGAAGCCGCCGAAATTCAGCGTACCCATATAGACCACGCCGTCGTACTGGCTCAGCTCCTGCTCGATCGTGCCGATGATGATGCCGCTGTTGCGGTCGAGCAGCTTCTGCACCTTCTCCATCTCCAGTACAGCATCCGCTGCATCAGAGCCGAGCACAAGGTCGGCGGCAGGCAGACCGCGGCTGGACAGCTTGCGGCACATAGCCTTAACGTCGCCGAAGAAGTCGCCGCCAGTGGCATCCCACTTCGTTGCAACGGTATAGGTGTGGTCGCTGGCATCGTCGAAGAACTTGACATACAGGGTCTCGCCCTCGGTCTTGTCGTCAACATAGGTCTGCATGGTGCAGGCGTTGTTGATCATGGTCTGCGCGCACATCCACTCCTCACGGCGCACGATGCGGCGGTCCATATCGGTCAGGTCCTGAAGCTGCAGGCGAGCCGCACGCTGGGCAGGGGTGCTGTTGGCGTAGAGCGCTTCGCCGAAGCCGCGCTTACGAAGCTCGTCCTCGGTCAGCAGGCGGGACGGTGCGATGAATGCGGGCTGATACTCGTGGATCTCATAGCCGCGGCGATCCATGGGAATGTCGCCGGCACGGGCCGAAACGAACGCAGCCATCTTGCGGTCGCCCTTGCGGTACTCGGTCAGCACCTTATCGCAGGCAAAGATGTCGCTTTCTTCGGTGATGAAATAACGATCTTTGAAAAAAGTCTGCTGAGGAACGATCTCCTCGGCAATCGCCAGCAGCGCGTAGGTATCGAAGAAATTCAGAGTTGCCATGGTCTTATCCCTCCTTAGTTGGCGGCGGCAGCGGCCTTGAAGACGATGTTCCGCATACGCAGATTGTCCTTGTCGCCGTCCGTCATGGTGTAGCTGGCTGCTACGGTCACCTTGCCGGGATCAAAGCAGCCCGCGGTGTAAACCGTCACCTTTTCATCGGCGGCGGTGCCGACCTCGATGTCATCGCAGAGGATGCAGTCGGGGGTCAGAGTTTCATTGGTCTCGGCGGTCGTGCCAAGCACGACCAGCTTACCGTCGCCGGCCGTGCCGGAGGACTTGGCCAGCACAGTCCCGCGCTTGAGCACGGCGGCGGTAGTCAGCTTACGGATAGTGCCGCCGCTTACCTGCGGGGCAGGGGTAATGCCGGTGAGGAGACCATCGAAGGTCATCTCGCCGATCTTCTGGCTAAGGTTCTTCATCGGTTAGCCCTCCTTCTTGTTCTTCTTGTTCTTGCCGAACAGCGCAGAAATCTCGGCACGAGCCTTGTTCATACGCTCCTCGGGCGTCATGTGTGCCTTGTCGCCCTCGCCTTCGTTGGTAGGAGCGGGGGTGGAGGAGACTTCGCTTGCGCCGGAGTCCTCTCCGTCGCTGGCGAGATCAGACAGGAATTTCTTGCCGTGCTTGGCGGCTTTCTTCGCCTCGGCCATCATCAGGTCGGCGGCGGTGCAGGGCTTCTCGCCGTACTTGGCTTCGCACACAGCTTCATCATCGAGCAGGCAAGCGATCTCGTCGATTTCCTGCATACGGGTGCGCTCCGCTTGCACAGCGGCATTGATGGCCTCGGTGCTATCGACAGAAGCGCGAGCCTCCTCTTCCACCTGAGCCACTTCGTTCGGGTATTTCGCCCGAAGCTCTTTTACGTCCATGGGATATCCTCCTTCTTCTTTGCCGGTGGTCTCCGGCTGGTTTTTATATGTCTCAACCGAGGGATCGCCCTCAGATGTGACCGTGGGAATACTGTCCGGCGCAAACATGCCGGGCGCAAGGTGCATCTGCCGCCCGTTCACAAACAGGCTGCGCCCGTCCATGCTGGCGGCGATGGTGGTCGGCTCTGCGTCTTCGATCAGCTCGTCGGCAAAGTGCTTTTCGATGGCTTCACGCCCTGTCATATAGGTCGTGTCAGCCATCATGTGTGTGATCACAGTTGCGGACAGACCGGTTTTCCGCGTGTAGATCTCCACCTGCATCTTGTCCCATGCGTCCTGCTGAGACGCCTGCTCGCGCAGCTCATCGGCGTTATAACCACCCCACAGGAACTGCCAGCACTTGTGGATCATGATAAGGCTGGACGGATTGACTCTTACGGTGTCACAGGCACACATAATGAGACTGCCGCCACTCATGGCTGCGCCGTCCACGATGCAGGTAAGCGCTACGCCGTTTCGCGCCAGCTCCCGCAGGCGGTTGTGGATCATGTTGGACGCTCCGGCGTCGCCGCCGTAGCTGTTCATGCGGATGGTGATGGATTTGCAGCCGGAGATCTGCTTCAAGTCCTCCAAAAATTCGGAGGCCAAAATAAATTGCCCCTCGATAGGCTCACCCCACCAGTTTGTGGGCTGCTCCTCATAGATGTCTCCATACATGGTGATCTCAGCAGAACTGCCGTCCACCGTGGCCATCGTGTAGACCTTCTTGGTGATGCTGACCGCAGGACCGTGCCTGCCCTTTTTCGGAATGCTCATGCTCGTTTCCTCACTTTCTCATTCTTCGCCGCCAGGGACGACGCTGACTGTTTGGATCTTCCTGCCGCCCGCGGCATCAAGCAGCTCGTTTTCCCGCCGCAGCTGGTCGACATTTTCCTCCCAGTCGCCGCCGCTCATTTCGCGGGTGACCTGTTCGCGTGTTTTGATGCCCTCGTCGATCAGCATCAGCGCGGCCTCGGCCTCCTTCTTCGGGTCAAGGCTGCCCTGCACCGGCCCGATCCAGCGCGCCCCGCACCAAGCCTCCCGTACGAGAGGATCGGTAAAGAAGCCAGGCGCTTTGATGCGACCCAGCGCGACGGCCTCCGCAAGCCACAGCTCATAGAGCGGATGGCAGAACGCGTCCACGAACCACGAACGGCGCATTTTGAATGCTTCCCATGCTTCCAGCAGTGCGCCGCGGCTGGCCGAATAGGAGCTGTTGAATTCCTTGATCAGCACATCGTAGGGGAGCTCCAAAGCAGAACCGATCAGCTTGCACAGCGTTTTCACAAAGGTTTCAAAGCCGGCTGTGGGAATATTGGGACTGCCGAAATTGACCTTTTCGCCGGGCGCAAGGTGCGTCACCGTGCCTGGCCCCATCTCATATTCGTTTTCATCACTGCTGATGTTGTCAGAAATCGCTCCGCCATCAGCGTCAATGCCGTTCGAACCGTCCGCGATGTCTCCTGCGCCGACCTCGTTGAATGGCGTCTCGGACGGATTGGTCTCTGTCTCGATCCACGCCGTAAAAAAGCTCTGCACAAGTGCGGCCATCAGCTCGGACTCCGTGTAGCGCCGCAGCTGCAGGATCGGCTCGATGATCTGTGCGAGATAGGGGACGCCGCGGTACTGGTCGGGCCGCTCGCTCTCCGTGATGTGAAGTATGTTCGGCAAGCCGGTTTTTTCGCCGTAAACTTCAATGCGCGTCCATTCCTGCTTTTCGGTCGTCAGCTGGTGCGGATAGGTATTGCTGATATAGTAGGCCACCACGCGCCCCTGCGCGTCCACCTCTACGCCGTCATGGATCAGATTGCCTGCACCCGGCTTTCCCTCCGGCACCTTGCCGTCAATGAAGCCGTTTTCGGTATAACCGCCGCCGAAATTGGTGGGCGTTGAAATGCGGTCAGCTTCGATGATGTGCAGACGAAGCGTGTAGGGGTTAAGCGGCGTTTTGGGGTACCGTTTTACCAGTACGAACACATCGCCGCTCATCAGCCAGCTTTTGAGAGTCAGCTGCTGAAGCGCGGCGAAATTATTCAGACCCAGCGCGTCGCAGTTCTGCTTTTTTCCGGCCCACAGCCGGAATTCTGCTTCCACGCCGTTCTGCCACTTCTTCGCCGCCTCGGGACTGATCCCCAGCACCTCGCGGTCAACGGTGGATTTGAGCGTCAGCCCCGTCCCAATCACCTTTGTTCGGTTGGTGTTGATGGCCGATGTCGCCACAGGCGCGGCCATGTAGAGCATTCGCGTTCTTTGCCGCAGCGTAGAGTTGTTGCGGCTAATGTCCTCATTGGGAGAGCCGCTGGACGGTGTAAAGCCTTTGAGTGCGCGGCGGGTAATGCTCGCGCCCGCCTCGCTGTAGCCTTTTGCCATCGGCATAGTCTGTCGCCTCCTGTTGATAGAATTGAGGGCAGACCGACGGGGAAAGGAGCAAGAGCCGCCGGTCTGCCCTTGGTAAAGCCCTTTCGGGCGAATACCCGCAGTTGTTGCAAAAAATGCAACGACCACTTTGCCGGTATCGGCAAAATGGCCATTTTCGTGGCCTCACAAAAAAGGTCACCAGTCTCGTGGAATGATACCGAATGCCTTGCGCGGCTTTCGTCCGTTCAGCTCGGCGGTCAGCTCGTCGACCTTCTTTTCCGCATCCTCGATTTCCTTTTTCAGATCGGGGAGGTCGAAGCGCGTCAACTCGCGGTCGTCAATGACATAGCTTTTTACGCCGCCGTCCACGAGAGCCAGATATGCGGCGCGCAGCTTGGAGAGAGCGGCCTGCCAAAATTCCAGCCGCGCCCGAAGTTCTACTTTGTCCATGTTGTACCTCACCAGTCGTCATAGTATTTTTTACCAGCGCCGTGCCGCCGTGTACGAGTGCGCGGCACGGGGGCGGGAGCGGTATCCTGCGGCGTTGCAACACGCTTTCCAGCGAATTTCGCTGCTGCAGCCTTTAGCCGCTTGTCTATCTCGTCAAGGTTCTTAGGGAGTGCCTTAAATGCCGCCATTGCATAATTGCGGCAGTCCAACGCCTCGTTGCGTTCGTGGCCCGGTATCTTCACCCATATCCATGGTTGCTTCTTGTTCGCATCATAGATCAGATGCTCGGAGAGTAGGCCGATGAAATACGCGCTGCCGTAATCGTCACGCTTAGGGAAGTGACAGTATTTCGGACCAGGGGTCTGCACAGCGAGGTTATCCATGATGATCTGCTTTCCGGCATCGACGCCAATCTGATACTGCCAGCATGTGCCGACATTGATCTCGTTAATGATGATCTTCTGCTTTTTAGGCGGCGCGGTGTACGGCCTGTCGCCGCCCGGCATACCCTTGATGCAGAATACCTTTCGGCCTGCGCGCCGCGAGCAGAACTGGCGTACCTCCTGCGTGAAGTGACCGCCCTCGTCTACGAAGGACATCGACATACGCAGGCCGACACCGTTTTCAAAATGTAATACACGATCAAACACCGTCATATCCAGCTTGTCCCACACGGCAGGATCATCAGGTCGTCCCATGATAATGCCTTTTTCGATACCCCATGTTTCTCCGAAATGTCCATGCCCGACGATCTCGTACTCCATACGGTTATCCTGCGTATCTACGCCCGCCGTCAGCACCAGCACGCCCTCTGGCAGCTCGATAGGCGTTCCGCCCTCCTGCAAGCCGTAGGGCTCTGCCTCGCGGCGCGCCATCAGGCTATCCTCGTCCTGCACGTCGCCGCGATCCTCCCACAGCTCGCCGAAGCAGGTGTTGAACACGACCTGCATCTTTCGTGTGCTGCCCTGCGCGTTGAGATACTTCAAAATGATGGAGGACCAGCTGGCCCACTGGCTCACGAAAGCATTAAGCCAAAACGAACGGTGGCCGTGGGCGTATGCGTCAGGATTATCCGCCACCCACTTGGCGGGTGCACGCTTCATTTCGAGCTCGGAAGAAACGCAGCCGCAGCCGGGACAGATGTAGTAGACATCTGTGACCTTATAAGTCTTTTTCCCTGCGACGATGATCTCGTCATACTCAAAGCGGATATCCGCCCAGCGTATTTCGTGATACTCCCCGCAATGCGGACAGCGCGTCCGCCAGCGTTCCATCGTGCCGGTCGCATACGCCGCTTCAATGGCGCTCGCGTTTTTAATGGTCGGTGTGCTGACCTCGCAGGCCTTGGCGTTATAGAAAGTGGTCTGTCGAGCCATCGCAAGATCCCACGGGTCACCCTCGTTGCCTGCCGACAATGCCCAACGGTCACGTTCATCGCCCAGCACATAGCGGATAGGCTTTGATGCCAGCGCATGGGCTTCGGTCGAGCCGCACATCGTGAGAATGCCGCCGGGGTAGGTCTTTTGCAAAATCGTATTGTTGCTGTCGCGGCTCTTGGGATCGCTGACCTTTTTACGCAGCGTAGGACAGTCTCGGATCATCGGCGCGATACGGAGTTTGGAATACTCTTTCGCATCAATGGTCGTCGGATGGACAAACAGGATAGAACCGGGGTCTTCGTCAACGATGTAGCCAATGACATTGTTCAAGAACTCGGATTTGCCGACCTGCGACGCGGCGACCATCGTAATATGACGGACGCGGGGATCGGTAAAGGCGTTCATCGGCTCGCGGAGATACGGTGTGCGCTCGGTGCGCCATGGTCCAGGCTCTGCCGAACTCTCCGCCGACAGCCTGCGGTGCTGTTCCGCCCACTCTGTCACGGTCAGGTCTGCGGGCGGCAGCATTCCCTCCATCGCTTTTGCAACGAGCTTGTTCAGCCGGACGATCTGCAGCTTGTGCAGCTCCTCCCGTGCCGCCGCCAATGCCGCCTTGTCCTGACTATTCATCATCGTCACGCTCCGACCAGTCCATGCGCTCTCTCACGCGCTCGTCATACTTTTTCGGGTCATAACGATAGGTCGCCAGCTCGCGCATGATTTTATGGACTTCCTTGCGGATGATCTCGGCAGCTTCGGCGGGCGTGGCGGCGGCGACGGCATCAACAGCCAAGCGTCCGGGCAGTGCAAGCAGCGCGCCGCGTATGGTGTAGATCAAATCCTCCGTCATGGCGGCAACATCCTCGGAACGGTGCATCGTGCCTTTCAGCTCCTCGGCTTCCAGCTTGGCGATAGTTGCTTTGGACGCTTTCATGGTCGCTTCGCTCTGCCGCCGCATGGCTTCGAGCTTCTTTGCTGTCTCTCGTTCCGTCTCGGTCATGCCGCCGTCAGACTGGAGTTTGATATATCGTTGGACGCTGTCGGCAAGCAGGAAACGACCTTTGCGGCAGGTCGGCACGGTACCGTCCTGCGCCAGCTGTTGCACACGGCGGGCGGTCACGCCCAGCACTGCGGCAAGCCCGGTCGTCGTTACTTCCGTTTCGTCCGTGATTTTAACGGTCTCGTCCTGTCCAGCCATATAGCAAACTCCTTTCTTCCGAATGCCGGCTTAGCGTAATTGCACCGCAGCACCGCCTTGGGGCGGCGAGACCAAATCACCGTGCCATGGTCTTATATAAACAGGAGGCGAAAGCGCATGGCTGCGCCTTTATCTGACCTTTCCGCTCGAAGCACAAGCGAAAAGGGGATAAAACTGAAAAGAACTTGAGGGCATTCTGCGAGAAATCGCGGGCATTTCAGAGAAAAACCGTGGGCGATGCTTTTTACAGCACCGCTCACGGCGTAACGAAATGCCCTGATTTTGCCCCAGTAACTATGCGAACTTTGGGGTCGACGCGCCCGCGACGGTCGGGGCGGGTATGTCACAGTACCTTGCGGCCTGTTGCAACGCCCCTCGTTGCGCTCTGAGTGACATTGGCGCATAGGACGGTAGTAACACGCCCAAGCACTGATACGGCGCTCTCACGCTTTGTATGCGCCTGTCAGCGATGCTGCTTTACAGCTTTGTTAAAAGCTCCGCATGGCTGTACCCCTTGACGCCCTTTGTCATCATACCGAGGAAGTCATCACGGGAGAAATCAGACAGGCGGAAAACTTCTTCGGGTTTCATACCGAGTTGTTTTCCGATTTCCTGTACGGATTTGCCCTCGTCCAACAGCCTCTTCACGATGGCTTTCATGGGTTCGAGCAGATGTGTACCACGAGCGCGATTGTGCGTGACCGTTCCGTAAATATCTTCGGTCGCATCGTCGTGACGCACGATCACCACGGGGACTTTGCCGCCGAGCATGGTGTGCAGCGGCTCCTCTCCGGCCACCGTCCAGCGATGGAAGCCGTCGATGATGGTATAGTCAGGGCGTACCACGATAGGGAGCGTCCAGCCGTTCGTCATGATGGATTGCACCAGCAGCTTTAGGTTCTCACGATTGACCTTGTTGGGGTTGTAATCGTTCGGCTTGAGCTGTTCACGGTCTACCCATTGCAGGGAGGACAACGGGGCGAACAGATTTACATCGGACATTATGCCTCACCTCCCTATTACAATAAATTTGGACAGGAAAGCCGGGCAGCCAGTCCGGCTTTCTTTCCATCTCATGCCTAAGCTACAATAAGGGGAGCAACTGGCTGACCATCACCTCACTGGGCTTTTATGTCCGCACGAAAGACTGTCAGTCATCCCCTTATTGCAGCGTTCGATTTGAGCAGGTTGAGCCTTGGAGTTCGCGTCACCCAATAGATTGAACCGGCAATGAGAAAAAGATGGATTCCGGTTGCAAATTCGTGTTGGAGGAATGCAAATGAACTCTGTTGGCATCGACATTTCCAAAGGCAGGAGCACAATTGCCGTCATGCGTCCCTTTGGAGAGGTCGTCATCTCACCCTTTGAAGTCCGTCACACCGGCAGTGAACTGAGCAAGCTGGCAAGGCAGCTCAAAAGCCTGGACGGTGAGACTCGCGTGGTCATGGAGGCCACAGGAAATTATCATGCGTCGGTGGCAAAGCTGCTCCACGACGCGGGACTATATGTTTCCGTTGTCAATGCAAAGCTGGTGCATGACTACGGGAACAACGAATTACGGCGTGTCAAAACCGATAGGAAGGATGCTGTCAAACTGGCTAACTATGGCCTTGACCGCTGGCTTACTTTGCCGAGGTATATCCCAGAGGAAGATACCCGGCTGCTGCTGAAGAACTGCTACCGCCAGTACCGGCAGTATTCCAAGGTGCAGACGGTTTTGAAGAACAACCTGATCTCGCTGCTGGATACGGTGTTTCCAAACGTCAACCGCCTGTTTTCAAGCCCAATCCGCGGGGACGGGAGTGAAAAGTGGGTGGATTTTGTGGCTGAATTCTGGCATTGCCGCTGCGTCAGTGAGAAATCCCAAAAGGCATTCACAAACAAATACCAACGTTGGTGCAGAAAGCACGGCTACAACTTCAGTGAAGCAAAGGCGCATACCATTCACGCCGAGACCTGCGGACACATTGACGTCATACCGAAATCTGAAACGACCAAGCTGCTCGTGGAACAGGCTGTATCCCAACTCAGGGCGACTTCTACCGCGCTTGCGGCTCTCAAACACGAAATGCAATCATTGGCTTCCCAGCTGCCGGAATATCCCGTTGTCATGGATCTGTTCGGCGTAGGCCCGACTCTGGGGCCGCAGCTCATAGCTGAAATTGGGGATGTGCGCCGCTTTTATTCCAAGAAAGCGCTCGTGGCCTACGCTGGACTGGATGCTCCGCCAAATGATTCCGGCGATGTGACCGGCAGGCACAAATCCATGAGCAAAATTGGTGCATCGTCTTTACGGCGGACACTCTTTCTTGTTATGAGCGTCTATTTGCAGACCGCAC
>OGOB01000156.1_pt1 | contig 46827 bp, 41 predicted proteins | sample 1573611 | NCBI WGS metagenome assembly OGOB01 (sample SAMEA2582016, study PRJEB24529) | metagenome | biome: Human gut stool | place: China | collected 2011 | reverse complement strand
GGTTTGTAATCTCGCTTGCGCGGCTCTACAATACCTCGACCGACTACATTCTCGGTATGACAAACGAGACAAGACCGTATAAATAACAGGCTCGATGTGCGAACACCGAGCCTGATTTTTTATTTGCTTTTGATGTCCGAGGGCTTTATGTCTATCGTCACATAGTCGCCGTATTTCAGCTGGGCGGTCGTGATATTTGTCGGTATCTCGAAGATGAGATATCCGTCTATCGAGAGCCCCGCCGTCACGGGCGACGAGGATATGCGCTTGTAGCCCGAGAGAAAGCGGCTGTCCTGCGCTATGCCGTTGACAACAAAATCGGTCTTTTCGTTGAGGCTTTCTTCTTCGCTGAGATTGTTTGTCAGCACGAGATGAACCGCAACATATCTGTAGCCCTTCTGTACCGTCCACGGGTAGCTGTCGACTTCCTTTATCTCGTCGCACAGCACGGTGTACATGGGCGTGACCGCCTTTTCGCCGAAATTCACTTCGACCTTTTCGGGCACTGCTTCCGTCTCTTCGTAGTCGGAGAATTTTTCGGAGACAACTCCCGAAAGCAGATCGTCAACGCTGCCGCCCGAGATCTGGCGAATCACCGAAAAGGCGATAGATAGTATTATTATCAGCGCAATTACAACTATCGGGATGAGGCATCCCGCTTTCAGCGCGCGTGAATTTCTGACTGAATGTGCGCGCCCCGTGACATTCGTCACCGCGTCGAGTATCATCTTGCCGCGCTCGGCTTCTATCCGCTCCTGTTCGAGCTTGCGCTGCTTCTCGCGCGCCTCGCGCTCGTAGGCTTCTTTTTTCTTCTGAGCCTCGCGCAGCTCTGCCTCCTTTGCCTTTCGGCTGTCCGCCAGCGGCGCGCCGCAGTTGGGGCAGGTGTCGTTCTTTTCGGCGTCGACGACCGATTCGCAGTATTCGCAGGTTACCTTCATCTTTTCTCCTCAATTCTTGCTCTTTGAGTTATCGTAGCATATTGCGCCGCCGTTTTCAAGTCCCGATAAGATTATATAAAAATAACGCGGCGCACACCGTTTGATGTGCGCCGCGAATGTGTATGACTTTTTGTACGGAGAATTATTCGCCGAAGTATCTCTTGAGAAGTCCTGCAAAAGCCTTGCCGTGTCGGGCTTCGTCGCGAGCCATCTCATGGACTGTGTCGTGGATAGCGTCGAGACCCTTTGCCTTTGCGAGCTTTGCAAGCTCGGTCTTGCCGAGGGTAGCGCCGTTCTCCGCCTCAACTCTCATCTCGAGGTTCTTCTTCGTCGAGTCGGTCACGACCTCGCCGAGGAGCTCGGCGAACTTGGCGGCGTGCTCAGCTTCTTCGTAAGCTGCCTTCTCCCAGTAGAGACCGATCTCGGGATAACCCTCTCTGTGGGCGACTCTCGCCATTGCAAGATACATGCCGACCTCGCTGCACTCGCCTGCGAAGTTGTCTCTGAGACCCTGGAGGATCTCGGGATCAACGTCCTTGGCAACGCCGACAACATGCTCGGAAGCCCAGGTCATGCCCTCGTCCTGCTTGATGAACTTCTCTCCGGCAGCGCCGCAGATGGGGCACTTGAAGCCCTCCGGAACAGAATCGCCTTCATAAACATAACCACAAACGGGACATACGAATTTCATAATGATTTCTCCTTTACACTTTAAAAATTATTTTTATTGTAAAACTCCGGCGTCGTCATCCTCCGCCGTGTTTTGCTGGCAATCGGGACAGAGTCCGTAATAGATGATCTTCTTGTGCCGCACGAGCAGCCCGAGCTCGGAAATATCTTCGGGCAGTCCGCGTTCGACTCCGAGATCGATTATCTTCGAGCATCGCTCGCAGATGAAGTGGCTGTGAGAGTCGGTGTTGCCGTCATAGTGGATGCTCTTGTCGAGCGTCTCGAGCGTCGTTATCAGCCCCATGTCACTGAGCAGGCTCAGATTGCGGTAGACGGTGCCGAGGCTTATCTTCGGCAGCTCGGCGCGCACACGCGAATATATCGTGTCCGCAGTCGGGTGATCGCGAGCCGCTTTTACGACTTTCAGAACAGTATCACGCTGTGACGAATATCTCATATTGCTTCCTCTCAGTTCATAATCAGTAATGATTACTGTTATTAGTATATCATACTTTCTCTATTTGTCAACACTTTTTTAAAAAATTTTTTAAGGCGTGATCCGATTTGTTGTGAAATATCTGATACCGAGAGAATAGAGGTGCTTCAGAGAGTCGGTGTTGTCTATCGTCCACGCGGCGAGCGGGATGCCCGCGTCAATGGCGGCGTTTATCACGCTGTCGGTGTTCTTCGCGTTGTTGCCGTTGAATGCCGCGCGCATATTGCCGTGATTTTTGCAAAAGTCAACGGCCTCGTCCGAAAGCTCGCTTGTCAGCAGCCAATATGTCTGCTCGGGGCACTCCTTATATAATGTGTCGATTATGTCCTTGTCAAACGAGATAACAATCGTGCTCCTGCCCTTGGCGGCGTAGTCTTTGAAGAACTCAACGAGCGAGTCGAGATTGTCTTTGCCTATGCTCTTTATTTCAATCATGGGCTTTACATCTGGATAGTATTCGTCGAGCAGAGCCATCGCCTCTTCGAATGTGGGGAGCCTTAGGTCGGTGTAGTTTTCTATATTCGCGCCGTTGTCGATTTTCAGCGCGCTGACTTCGTCGAGTGTATATTTGTTTATCTTGCCGTGACCGTTCGTTGTGCGCTTGAGATCGTCGTCGTGCATGACTATCCACTTGCCGTCGGAGGTCGGCTCGATATCGAACTCGACATAGTTATACTTCGCTTCGCACGCCGCCTTGAAAGCGGGGAGGGTGTTCTCCGGCTCAATTGCGCTCAGACCCCTGTGTGCCGTGAGCGTTATTTCGTCGAGGTTTATTCCGCTGACGCTCTTTATCGAGACGGTCTCTTTCGGGCGGATCTTCTTCGTGTGGAACTTCGCGAACAGTCCGCCAGCAATGCCCGCTATCGCGACGGCGCAGAGCACGCAGATAAGTATCTTTGTTTTCTTCTTCATCATTTTTCTCCCTGTTTAAGTATTATTATTGTCTGCCCGGAATTGTCGCCCGGGCGAATTTCCTTTATCCTTTTTGATTCGAGTCCGCTTCGCACGAGGGACTGCAAAACCGTGCCGCCGTTGAAGCCGTGGATTATCTCAAGGCGCGTTATATCCGCCGAGCCGTTTTCGATTAGAGACTCGAGCCGGAATTTTGCTTCACGCTCGCGCATACCGTGAATGTCAACGCAAAGCGTGGAGCTGGTTTTTCTCGTTATCTTCATTTTTGTCTCCGATTTTTTATTTTATTATATATAGTATAAATCACATAAATTTAAAAGTAAAATGAATTTTCTTCTTATTTTGTTATCCGGAGGAATTTTACGGAAAATCAGGGAAATAATATCCTCAAAAAATGGGCGGTGACAAAAAATGAAGGATTCACAGATAAGAGTGTGCGGAAGGGCGGCGCAGACGGACTCGGGAGCGGGCGGCGCCGTTATGTTCGGCTGTCTCGCGGCGGCGGCTGTCGCCGGGGGATTCATGACCGCCGGGGCGCGGCTCCTGCTCAATGCCTCCGCGGTGACCTCCGCGCTATCTTCGGTGTCAAAGCTGCTCAGCCCCGCCGTCAATGCGGCGGCGTGCATTTTGCTGACCATAGCCGTCTCGGCTCTCATTGCGCCGCTGCGGCAGGGGATGAAGCGGTATTTCCTGCTCGGCGCGCTGGGGCAAAAACGCCGCGCTGCCGAATGTACCGCGGCGTTTCGAGGCAAACGCGCCTTTTCTGCGCTCCGCCTGCATATCGCGCTCGCGGCGCTTAACCTCGTTTTGTGGATATTCTTTCTCCTGCCGGGCGCGGCTCTTGCGGCGGGCGGGATATATATGCTTCTCTCGTCAAATGTCGGCATTCTGACGATAGCCGCCGTGCTCACGGGGAGCATACTCATGCTTATATCGGGCTGCATATTCTGCTCCGGCGCGCGTCAGGCGTGGTCTGCGGCGGAGTATATTCTCGCCGCCGATCCGAATGTTTCGATAAAACAGGCTTTGCGCCAAAGCCGCGATATCATGCGCGGGCACTGCCGCGCTTTCGCCCGATTCAAGGCGGGATTTATTCTCTGGTTTCTCAGCTGCGTATTAATTCTGCCCGCATTTTTCGTCGTTCCGTATTACGGCCAGTCCTGCGCGGTGTGGATGACGGAGACCTTGGATTTCAAAAATAAAGTTCTCCGAAAATAAACCGATTTGACAAAGATATACAAAAATATGTTGATTATACGCCATGAATTTGGTATTATATTCCGTGAAATAAATCGGGGCGCGGCAATCCGCCCCGGAACGGAGGACATACAATTGGAAAAGAAAAAGCTCGGAGGGCGGATTCTCTTCAACATCATCCTGTTCGGCTTCATCGGGCAGGTCGCGTGGGCTGTTGAGAACGTCTACTTCAACACATTCCTGTTCAACTACATCGGCGGCACAGCCGACGATATAGCAAAGATGGTCGCCGCGTCTGCGATAGCCGCAGTTGTGACCACATTCATCATGGGTACTCTCAGCGACAAGCTCGACCGCCGCAAAATCTTCATCAGCGGCGGCTACATAATCTGGGGCTTCACCGTCGCCGTGTTCGCATTCATCTCGCGAGAGAATATCGGAAAACTCTTTAATATCTCCGATACCTCCAAGGTCGTCGCCGCAACGGTCTGCGTCGTTATCATCATGGACTGCGTCATGACCTTCTTCGGCTCAACCTCGAACGACGCCGCGTTCAACGCGTGGGTTACCGATGTCACCGTCCCCGAAAACCGCGGCACTGCCGAAGCCGTTCTGGCGCTTCTGCCCGTGTTCGCAACCGTTATAGTTACCGTCGCTTTCGGTGTCGGCGTTGAGGCAGCAGGCTACCCTGCATGCTTCATGTTCCTCGGCGCGCTCGTCACAATATGCGGAATCATCGGTCTGTTCTCGGTCAAGGATCCGCGCAAGGGCGTAAAACAGAGCACAAACTATTTCAGCGATCTTATCTACGGCTTCCGCCCGTCTGTTATAAAAAACAACGCGGCGCTCTATCTCTGCCTCGCGTCTGCCTGCATCTTCAACACCGCAGTTCAGGTGTTTATGCCCTACATATTCATCTATGTTCAGCACTATCTCAAGTTTGACCTCAACACCTTCCAGATAACCACGCCCATAATCATCGGCGGCGCGGCGGCTGTTGTCGGTCTTGTCGTTGTAACCATACTGCTCGGCAAGCTTCTAGACAAGGTCGGTAAGAGAATATTCGTCTTCCCCGCAGTTCTTCTCTTCGTCGCGGGACTCGTTGCCGTTTTCTTTGCAAAGACTCTTCTCACTTTCGTGCTCTTTGCGCTCATTATGATCCTCGGCTACGGTCTTCTTATGATAATCCTCAACGCTACAGTGCGCGATTACACTCCCGAGGATAAGGTCGGTCAGTTCCAGGGCGTCAGACTTCTGTTCACCGTCACTCTGCCTATGATAATCGGCCCGAAGGTCGGCAGCTGGACTATTTCCGAGTTCTCCGGCAGATATGAGCTGGGCACCATGCTCAACGAATACGGCGAGAGCACCCTCGTCCCGATCCCGACGATATTCCTCGTCTCCGCTATAATCGCGGTGCTTATAATCGTGCCGCTTATCTTCCTCGCAAAAGTCACCAAGGAGAAAAAGGCATGAAAAGAATAATATCAGCGTTTCTCTGTGCTGTTATGCTGCTGTGTATCCTGCCGATGTCGGTCTTTGCACAGGATAAGGCAACGCCGCTGATACTCGTTCAGGGCTATTCCGGTCCCTCGCTGTTCTATGACCTCGGCGGCGAAAACGAGCATCAGGTCTGGGGCATCAATATGGATGACCTCAAAAAGATAGTTATAGCCCGTATCCCCGAGCTCGCAGGCGGTCTTGCCGGAGCGGCGTTCGGCGATTATGAAAGGCTCGTTAAAGTCGTAGGCGAGGCGGGAGTCGAGCTGCTCGAACCCCTGCGCTGCAACCCGGACGGCACTTCTAAATATGATCTTTCAGTTTATCCCGAGGGCGCGGCGAACACCCGCGCATCCGTCCTCAAGGCAAAAGGCGAGGACAAATACATAGCCGAAAAAGAGATTTCCGCCGACCTCATAGAGCGAATCGGCGCGGAGAACCACTTCACCTTCACCGAGGACTGGCGCATGGGTCAGGTTGAAAACGCTGCCAAGCTCGACAAGTTCATTCAGGAAGTGAAAGAGCTCACCGGAAGCCGGAAAGTCAATCTCTACGGACTCAGCCACGGCGGTCAGCTGACCGCGACATATCTCTATTATTACGGCGCAAAGGGCGATGTTGACCGCGCGATAATGGACGCCCCCGCGACCTGCGGTACTCAGCTCATCGTTGACCTGTTCGAGGGCAACATTCATTTCGATGTCGCGACCCTTATCGAATATGTCGAGATAGGCTTCCGCAAAGAGTATGAATATGAGTGGCTCGTCGAGGCGTTCGGTTTTGACCGCCTCAATCAGGCGTTCAACGATATCATTCATCAGTATCTGCTCGATATAGTTATTAACTTCGGCAGCGTCTGGGACTTCGTGCCCCTTGATAAGTACGAGGAGTTCAAGGCGAAATATCTTGACCCCGTCGAGAATGCCGAATTGATAGCCAAGAGCGACGAGATGCACTACAACGCCATGGCTCACATGAGCGATGGCTTGAAGCGCGCTCAGGACGCAGGCACAAAGATAGCGATAATCGCAAACACCGAGCACGATATCGGCACGAGCACCGGAGTCAACTCCGACTATATCATCGACGTCCACTCGGCGTCCGGCGCATACTGTGCCCCGTTCGGCGAGAAGTTCCCTGCGGACTACAAAAAGCAGAACACGGTCTGCGATGACCCGACTCACTGGCATATCTCACCCGAGCGCGATATCGACGCGAGCTGCGCGTATCTGCCCGAGAACACTTGGTTTGTCAACGGTCAGTTCCATGGAATGTGCCCGTGGGACAGATACACGAGAAATTTCTATCTGACATTCTTCTTCACGGACAGAATAACGGATGTCTATTCCGATCCCGAGTTCCCGCAGTTCAACCTCGGTCAGAACCCCGCGAACGGACTCTATGTCAAGTTCGACAAGTCCCCGTCGGGCTTCCACACCTCGAAGGACACCGCGCTGACTATTGAGAGCCTTTCGGAACAGTATGACACAGAGATAATCAGCGTCAAGGCGGACGGCATGGATGTCGACCTCTCGGCGAAAAACGGAACCGTTCTTAAAGTCGGCGAGAGCTGCAAGATAGATTTCAAAAAGCACTCCCTGCCCAAGAGCACCGAGCCGTTCACCGTAACGGTCGTCTATTCGCTCAAGAACGGTCAGGTGCCGTTTGTCAAGAGCCGCACATTTACATTTACGGCGATGAGCGACAGCGAGTATGACAACTATGTGTTCCTCTCGGGCAAGAAAAATACGCCCGGCAGCGCGGCAAACGGCGGCGAAAAAATTCCGCTGACCCCGCAGACCGGCGCGCCGATAGCGGTCTCCGCAATAACCCTCCTCGCCGGCGCGGCAATGCTGCCGATAGCCGGAAAGAAGAAAAAGAAATAATATCAAAAGCTCAGGCGCGGCATATAACCGCTGTGCCTGAGCTTGCTTGTTTTACATTGTATGAGAGATGAATTGGGATTTGCCGCATAATCGATTTTAGCTCCTTACAGAAAAGCTGGCTTGGTGTAAGCCGGAACTGAGAGGTTATTTTACTTCGCTCTACAATGAAATGTGTGCGGTTGCGCCAAATTATAATATTGCCAATATTTACGACTGCAAATCCCAATTTATAACCGCCCCAACAAAAAAGCCAAGCTGCAAAACACAGCTTGGCTTTTTGCTTTTTTGCTTTCGTTACTGTTTTGGCGAGAAGTAGACTTTTCCGGGCTCGAGCGTCTTGCCGTAGATGCTGTAGAGCTCGTGGACGGTGACGAATTCAAATCCCTCGGCGTGCAGCTCGGCGGCTATCTGCTCGAATGCGTCGGCGGTCATGTCGTAGAGATCGTGCATGAGGACTATCTCGCCGCCGGTCGCGTGGTCGACAACAGATGAGATTATCTTCTGCATGTCCGCGTTGCGCTGAGCCTGAGTTCTGCCGGACCCCTGCCTGTCCTTGTATTTCCAGTCCTCGGTGTCAATGCACCACTGGATGAGCGGGAGGTCGAAGTCTTTCTGAATTCCCTTGTAGTCGCCGTATGGCACTCTGAACAGGGTCGGCTCCACGCCGATGACCTCTTTGATTATGGCGTTCGTCTTGTTTATCTCCTGCTTGCGCTCCTGCGCGCTTATCTTTCTGAGATTCGCGTGGCTCCATGAGTGGCTGCCGATTTCGCATCCCATCGAGTAGGCGCGCTTGACCTCTGCCGAGTAGCTTCCGACGCGCGTGCCGAGAACGAAGAAGGTCGCCTTGCCGTTGTATTTCTGGAGTGTGTCGAGGATTCGGTTGGTCGCGATCTTGCTCGGACCGTCGTCAAATGTGAACGCGATATATTTGACCCCCGCGGGGAGATTCGGCTTTTTATGCTGCGTTGTGCTCTCGGGCTTGGTTGAACTTTGCTGTGTGGTTTCTGTGACCGCCTCCGCGCCGAGCAGAACCTTTGCGGTTTCGGCTGAGAATATCGGCTTTATATCATTGAGCTGGAATACAGCTTCAACGCAGCCTTTGTCTTCGTCGAAGAGAACGTCGGAGTCAAAATAGAATGTTAAGCTGTCGGAGCTTATCGAGAATTTTGTGAAGTTCTTTTTGTCGGCTGAGGTGTTCTGTTTGAACTTATCCGAGCCTACGCCCGCATTGAACAGGCGGTTGGCGGTGAAATAGGATACAACCCGCGTGCTGGCGATTTTCTCGTAGCCGTCAGCAAAAATATCGTCTGCGCTCAGCTGCTTGCCGGATGGGATATCAAAGACGAGCGTCTCTATGCTGTCCGTCTTGATGCTCTTGTCGGGAATGTCGGTCTTTATCTCGAACACGATGCTGACATATTTGTTCTTGCCGTTGTCCGTCACAAGATAGCTTTTGTAGTCGGCGCTCAGCGTCGGCAGTTCGCCCTTGGGCTTCGAGTTCGGCACTTCTTTGACAAACCCGTCGGCTATCTCCTGCGCCGCCGCTTTTATTCGGCTGTCTATCGCCTCAACGCCTATCGCGGGGTAGTGAATGCCATAGGCGTAGTGATTTTCATATGTTATCATCGACTGTGTCTCGCCGACCTCCCTGTCCTGGGCGGTGTGCTGGAACTTGAGACTCAGCTCCTCTTTCTGTTTATCGCTTTTGACCGCACAGCCCGCCGCGCCGAAAATAAACAGCACGGTGCACATCAGAGCCGCGAGACGGCGAAATAATTTTTTCATATCGTTTTTCCTTTCCGTAAAAACTTACGAACAGCTGAGAACAGCTGATATTATAGTATAAAATGTCGAACTTTGCAACAAAAGCGCGCAAACTGTAACCTACTGTTACACTCTGTTATTGATTTGTAATTTGTGCGGGTGTCTATATCCTATTCACTAAAACGGCTGAATTGACCTCAAAACTGCAGATAAATGCCGCAAAAGCCTGCCTTTTTTTGTCTTTTGTTCCGAAATCGGCACAGATATGGCTATTTTTCTTTTTAAGAGTAACAATTTATCGGCATTTTAGTATAATAAAGTATCTTCAATTTTTAAAGGGGAGAGCCTTATGACAAAAGTCGTCAAGTTCGGCGGAACTTCGCTCGCAGAGGCGAAGCAGTTTCTCAAGGTCGCCGATATAATCAGATCAGATCCCGACCGCCGCTATGTCGTGCCGTCTGCGCCCGGCAAGCGTTTCAGCGGAGATACAAAAGTTACCGATATGTTCTATGCCTGCTACGATTCCGCATCGAGAGGCGGCGATTTTGAAGAGATATTCCAGAAGATAAAGAACCGCTACAATGATATAATTTCCGGACTCGGGCTCGATATGTCTCTCGAAGATGATTTTGAGCATATACGCCTCAATTTTATCGGACGCGCCGGCCGCGACTATGCCGCATCGAGAGGCGAGTACCTCAACGGAAAGATAGTTGCAAAGCTGCTCGGCTTCGCGTTTATAGATGCCGCCGATGTTATATTCTTCGACGAGAGTGGCAAATACGACGCAAAGCGCACGATACCCATTCTGCGCGAGCGCCTGAGCTATACTGAGTACGCTGTCATTCCCGGCTTCTACGGCTCGATGCCCAATGATACTATCCGCACATTTTCTCGCGGCGGCTCGGATATAACAGGTTCGATAGTTGCGGCAGCGGCTGACGCCGATCTCTATGAGAACTGGACGGATGTCTCGGGCTTCCTCATCGCCGACCCGCGCGTCGTTGATAATCCGCAGGTCATGAAGACCGTTACATACAGGGAGCTGCGCGAGCTTTCGTATATGGGGGCGACTGTTATTCACGAGGACGCGATATTCCCCGTCATGCAGAAGAAAATTCCGATCAGAATAAAGAACACCAACTCCCCGGAGGACGCCGGCACGCTTATCCTTGCCGACACTGACGAGCCCGCCGAGAACACTGTCACGGGCGTGGCGGGGCGCAAGGGCTTCTCTTCGATAAACATTGAAAAATACCGCATCCACGACGAGTGCGGAGCGGTGCGCAAGATGCTTGAGGTGCTCGAGGAGCACGGCGTGAACTTCGAGCATATCCCCTCGGGAATCGACAACTTCAGCATCGTTGTTGAGACTACGAGCCTCGGCGACGAGACGGATGATATAGTCTACGATATAAAGAAAGTCACTTCGGCGAGCAGCGTGACGGTCGAGAACGGCATCGCACTCATTGCAGTCGTCGGACGCTCGATGAAGTCCACGCGCGGCGTTGCGGGCACGATATTCTCGAGCCTCGCCAAGGAGAACATCAACATAAAGATGATCGACCAGGGCTCGAGCGAGATAAACATCGTTATCGCCGTCGCGGAGCGCGACTACGAGCGCACGATAAACACGATATATTCGGCATTCGTGAAATAAATAAAACAACCGGCGGCGGGGAAAAGTCCCTGCCGCCGGAGCTGTTATTTGAAGAATATCAGTGAAAAGTGAAGAGGTAAGAGTGAAGAAGTAAAAACGGCAAGCATTGAATGCTTGCCGTTTTTTGGCCCGCCCGGAGGGATTCGAACCCCCGGCCTTCAGAATCGGAATCTGCTGCGATATCCAGCTTCGCTACGGGCGGATGTGCGAATATTATAGCACAGAAGAAAGCCGGAAGCAAGAGCGGCGGACGCGCGGCGCAAAAATATTTTTTCGACGGTCAACAAAATTGGAAAAAGCTCTTGCAAAAAAGCGAAGTCTCGCTTATAATATATGAGCTGTTGATTTTTTCTGCTACTGTGGCTCAGTTGGTAGAGCAGCTGATTCGTAATCAGCAGGTCGAGGGTTCGAGTCCCTTTTTCAGCTTATTATATAAATGCGTCTGTCACATTATGGTGACAGGCGTATTTTTTTGCTTTTTTACGGCAAAAACGGTCAAAAAAAGTCATTCAAAACCATAATTAATAAAAAATGTTCAAAAAATGAGAGAAAATGATTGACTTTGAATGAATTTGACGGTATACTTGTGTTATCAAGAACGGAGGAGGTAATACAAGTGATTTACACAGTAACATTTAACCCGTCATTGGATTATATCGTTTCGGTAAAGGATTTTAAGACCGGAATTACCAACAGAACGGATTCCGAGAAAATTCTTCCGGGAGGTAAGGGCATCAATGTATCGACAGTCCTTATGAATCTGGGAATACCGAACACGGCGCTTGGATTTGTAGCCGGATTTACCGGTGATGAAATAATACGAAGATTAAGCGGACTGGGTGTGAATAATGGATTCATACGACTGGATGACGGATTTTCAAGAATTAATCTGAAATTAAGCACGATAGAAGGAACGGAGATTAACGGCCGTGGCCCCGATATCGGTAAAGAGCAGGTTAAGATGCTTATGGACAGACTTGATGAGCTTAAGGAAGGAGATATATTGTTCCTTTCCGGAAGCATTCCTGCAGGGATGGGCGATGATGCTTATGAGAAAATAATGCAGGCACTTGAAGGAAGAGGCGTCATTATCGCAGTAGATGCGACGAGAGAACTTCTTATGAAGGTGCTTCCGTATAAACCGTTCCTTATCAAGCCGAATAATTACGAACTTGGAGAGATATTCGGCGTGGAACTTACAAGCAGGAAATCGGTTATACCGTATGCAAAGAAACTTCAGGAAATGGGAGCTGTCAATGTACTTGTATCAATGGCTGGTGAAGGTGCGGTGCTCGTGGCTGAAGACGGACAGGTACTTGAAACAGAGGCTCCGAAAGGTAAGCTGATTAACGGAGTAGGTGCAGGAGATTCGATGGTTGCCGGATTTATGGCAGGTTATATGGAGAAACATAATTACAGACATGCCTTCTGCATGGGTGTTGCGGCGGGCAGTGCAAGTGCTTTCTCTGAGAACCTTGCAACCGGAGCAGAGATAAAGAAAGTATATGATCAGATAACTTTATAAAAGTGGAGGACGAAGGTATGAGAATTACAGATTTGCTTGACAAGAGAAGTATTTCTCTTGATGCAGCTCCTAAGAGCAAGGAAGAAGCTCTTAATGATGCAGTTGCGCTTATGGAGGCAGCCGGAAGGCTTAATGATGTGGAAGGCTACCGCAGACAGGTGTTTGCGAGGGAAGAAGAAAGTACAACGGGTGTTGGTGAAGGAATTGCAATCCCGCATGGTAAATGCAGTTCAGTAAATACGCCTGGCCTCGCAGCAATGGTAATTAAGAACGGAGTCGATTTTGATTCGCTTGACGGTGAACCGGTGACGTTGCTTTTTCTTATAGCAGCACCTGACACTGAGGATAATATTCATCTTGATGTGTTAAGCAAGCTTTCAATGATGCTTATGGACGAGCAGTTTACGACAAGCCTGCGCAATGCCGGAACAGTTGACGAATTTCTGGATATCATAGACAGGGCAGACGAAGAGAAAAAGAGCGTTGACGAGAGGCTTACAGATAACAACGAGCCGGCTGAAGGAGCCATAAAAATACTTGCCGTAACATCGTGTCCTACAGGTATTGCACATACCTATATGGCAGCGGAGGGACTTGAAAAAGCCGCTGCGGCTAAGAATTGTCACATCAAAATCGAGACAAGAGGATCCGGAGGAGCCAAGAACGTCCTTACCGATAAGGATATAGAAGAAGCTGATTTTATAATAGTGGCAGCTGACGCCAAGGTTCCTATGGAGAGATTTAACGGTAAGAAACTTATAGAACGTCCGGTTTCGGATGGAATTAACAAGGCAGATGAACTTATCGATATGGCAATTGCCGGAAACGCACCTGTATATCAAAGCAATACTTCCGAAGATGCATCTGCCGGAACGCAGACATCGGGAAAGAAAGGCATAGGACATAAGATTTATACACAACTTATGAATGGCGTTTCGCATATGCTTCCGTTTGTTGTCGGAGGTGGTATACTCATAGCACTTTCATTTCTGATAGATGGATTCTCCGTTGATATAAATTCATTGTCTGCAGCCGAAAGAGCTAATTTCGGTACAATAACATCAGCTGCGGCTTTGTTTAATGAAATTGGTAATGTTGCTTTTAAATTTATGCTGCCGGTACTATCAGGATTTATAGCCATGGCGATTGCGGACAGACCTGCTCTTGCAGTCGGATTTGTAGGCGGAATGATAGCCGCAAACGGAACATCGGGATTCCTCGGCGCACTCGTAGCGGGATTTGCAGCAGGATATATAGTACTCCTTCTTATGAAGATATGTTCTAAACTTCCTGAGGTGTTGGAAAAAATAGCACCGGTACTCATATATCCGCTTATAGGAATACTGCTTATGGGACTTGCAATGAAATTTGCGGTAGAACCGGTAATGGGATTTGTCAATACAGCCATGAATAACGGTCTTCACAGCATGGGAAGTGCAAGTAGGATTATACTCGGACTTGTGCTTGGCGCAATGATGGCAATCGATATGGGCGGTCCGTTTAACAAGGCAGCTTATGTGTTCGGAACAGCATCAATCGCAGCCGGTAACTATGATATAATGGCATCAGTCATGATAGGCGGAATGGTTCCGCCATGTGCAATAGCCCTTGCCACACTTTTCTTCAAAAAGAAATTCACCAAGCAGGAGAGACAATCCGGTCCGGTCAATATTATTATGGGACTTGCGTTCATAACTGAAGGAGCTATCCCTTATGCAGCGGCAGATCCGCTGAGAGTAATCCCGGCTTGTGCAATAGGCGCGGGAGTGGCAGGAGCGCTTTCAATGGCATTTAACTGTACTCTTATGGCACCGCACGGCGGAATTTTCGTAGTACCGGTTATGGGCAATCCATTGATGTATCTGCTTGCACTTGTGATAGGAACTGCAGTATCTACGATACTTTTAGGAATATTAAAGAAAAATAAGACAAATTAGGAGGAAAAACTCATGAAAGAAATCAAATATGTAATTACAGATCCGGAAGGAATCCATGCACGTCCGGCAGGACTTTTGGTAAAGGCAGCAAAGGAATTTGCATGTGATATTAAAATCGCGAAAGACGGAAAGGCAATGAATTGCAAAGCGATTTTCGGAATTATGGGCCTTGGCGTTAAGAAGGGCGAAGAAGTTACAATTACTTTTGACGGTGAAGATGAAGATAAAGCATGTGAGACCATAAACGCGTTTATGCAGGCTAATCTTTAAATTCCGGACATAGGGAGAATGCTTATGAAGGTATATGAAGGTAAAAGTGTATATAGTGGCATTGCAATCGGCAGAATCAGATTGTTTTCCAAGGATGAACGTCAGGTAAAGCGCGTGAGAGTCAGTGATACCGGTGCGGAACTGGCTAGGTATGAAGATGCCAGAAAGAAAAGCATTGGTGAACTTGCGGCATTACATGATAAGGCACTTAAAGAAGTCGGCGAAGCCAATGCGGCAATATTTGAGGTTCATCAGATGATGCTTGAAGATGATGATTATAATGATTCGGTCAGAAACATCATAACGTCACAGGGCGTGAATGCAGAGTATGCCGTTGCAACAACCGGAGATAATTTCTCAATGATGTTTGCATCTATGGATGACGATTATATGAAAGAACGTGCTGCTGATGTAAAAGATATATCTGAACGTGTAATCAATGTTTTGAGCGGCAGTTCATCTTCGGGCTTAACCGGCGATGAACCGGTGATAATTATTGCGGATGACCTTGCCCCGTCTGAAACTGTCCAGTTAGATAAGGATAAGGTACTTGCTTTTGTTACCGTGCACGGTTCGACAAATTCCCATACGGCGATTCTGGCAAGAACAATGGGCATCCCGGCTTTAGTCAATACCCCGGTTGACCTTGATGACGATATTGACGGATGCCTTGCGATAGTCGATGGAACCAAGGGCACTGTATATATCAATCCGGACGAAACTATGCTTGAGATGATGCGTGAAAATAAAGCCAGGGATGATGAACAGAAGAAGCTTCTGGCCAGCCTTAAGGGCAGGGAAAATGTAACCATTGACGGACAGAAGATAAAACTTTATGCTAATATAGGCAACATAAAGGACCTGGCGAAGGTGATACAGAATGATGCCGGAGGTATAGGACTTTTCAGAAGTGAGTTCATATACCTTGAAAGCAAAGATTTTCCTACCGAAGAAGAGCAGTTTGCGATATATAAGCAGGTTGCCGAGACGATGGCGGGCAAGACGGTTATCATAAGAACCCTTGATATAGGTGCAGACAAGCAGTGTGATTATTTTAATCTTAAACACGAAGACAACCCGGCAATGGGATGCCGTGCTATCAGGATATGCCTTACGAGACCGGAAATTTTCAAGGTTCAGTTAAGAGCATTATTCCGTGCGAGCGCATACGGAAATATTGCAATAATGTATCCTATGATAATAAGTGCGTGGGAAATCGACCGTATATATGAAATAGTGGATGAAGTCAAGAAGGAACTTGACGAACAGGGAATCAGTTACGGCAATCCTGAGCAGGGAATTATGATAGAAACGCCTGCGGCGGTTATGATGAGTGATGTACTTGCTTCGAAAGTTGATTTCTTCAGCATAGGTACCAATGACCTTACACAGTATACACTTGCGATTGACAGGCAGAATACGGAACTTGACATGTTCTATGATGCGCATCATCCGGCGGTGCTTAAGATGATATCCATGGTTGTGGAGAATGCGCATAAAGCCGGAATCTGGGCAGGAATCTGCGGAGAACTTGGAGCTGACAGAACACTCACCAAAGAATTTCTGGCCATGGGTGTGGATGAACTTTCAGTATCACCTGCAAGCGTTCTGCCGATTCGCAAAATAGTACTCGAAACCAATGTTAAGGAATATAAGGCGGATAAGAAATGTTAACATTACAGAGACAGGAGATGATTCTCAAGCTCCTGAAGGAAAAAGGCAGCGTAACTACTCAGGAAATCAGCGAAAAACTTGGAATTTCCGAGTCTACGGCAAGAAGAGATATCAGTTATCTTGATAAGGAAGGAAAACTGTCCAAGGTTTTTGGCGGTGCTGCGCTTAAAGAACAACAGCAGGTTACAGCATATGAATATACATTTGAACAGAAGAATGATCTTAACATCGATGAGAAGAAAAAAATAGCCAGATATGCTGCTCTTCTTATCGAGAAGAATGATTTTGTGTATCTTGATGCCGGAACAACAACTGCTTATATGATAGACTATATTGAGGAGCAGGCGGTTACATTTGTAACCAATGGCATTACACATGCAAGGCAGCTTGCGGCCGGAGGATTTAAAGTCTATCTTGTCGGCGGTGAACTTAAAGCATCAACTGAGGCAATAATCGGAAGTTATGCTATGGAAACTCTGAAGAATTATCATTTTACCAAAGGATTTTTCGGAACTAACGGAATTACAAGAGAGAACGGATGTACAACACCTGATGCGAATGAAGCGCTTATTAAGAAAATGGCGATGAGTCATTGCAAGGAAAGTTATGTTCTGTGTGACTATTCTAAATTTAATAAGATAAGCTCGGTTAGTTTCGCACCGTTCGAGGGTACGAATTTTATATGCGACAGAATGGTTCCCGGATATGAAAAATGCAATAATATCACGGTAATCAAATAAATAAAGCCGGCTGCATCTGATATGATGCGGCCGGCTTTGCATTGTGCATATTACTACGCATTCTCGCGGTTATTTCTAATTCTGATAAACATCACAGCAATGAAAATCATGGAAACGGCAACACATAATGAGCCGATTGGTCCGATTATTCCAAAACTGATATTTATTTTGTAATTGATGCCTGCGGATTCAAGCGACGAATTCAGCAAATTGTTAAACATATCGGCGTAATGGTCAATGTTGATTATTGTGTATACAGAATTGGCAATTGACATTACGGAACTTAATATAAGTATGATAAGAGGAAACATGCTTATTCTGTGCTTAGGCGCCTCGTTATTCAGCTCCGAACGTACACTTACTATGCTTGAACGTAAGGTTGCATAATAGAAAACAATGAATATGAACATACATGTCCATACAACCAGCAGGATGATGAATATTGCACTGTTCAAATCTATGGATGCCGGCATTGTAATGTCAAAAGCCTGACCGATGTACTTGGCGGCTTCGGGATATGCTTTGGCAAGCTCACCCGGCATGCATGCAAAAAGTATAAGAACGGCAGCGATACTAACATATGCGACAGACATAAGGACTATCTGTGCAATGGTAAGACCGGATGCAATGGTAAAACCTGATGACTTAAGCGGTGCATCTTTCTTTGCAGCCGAGTATGTAACCCAGAGAGCCACCAACGTAAGTATTGAGAATATACTTATGTTAAATCCGTTGAAAACTGAACAAGCGGTTCCGACAGAATACAGTATGGCGGCAATCAGCGCGAGAGGCGATGCCATAACCTTTTTGATGGCAACGTGACGTTCGCTTAGCGGCACCGGCGAATATGTTGTGTTAAATGCCGCCGGGCCGGAAGCATTGTTAAAGTTATTAAAATTATTATTGTAGACATTGTTATAGTTATTGTCCGGTGCAGGATTAGGATTGTATGTAAAGTCTGCGTAAGGAGCTTCACTTGCAGCTGCCTGTCCGTTATCCGCCGGCGCCTGTGCATCAGCTGCCGGTGCCTTCTGTGTATCAGGTACAGATACCGGATTCTTACGGCATTCACACACTGTTCCATCCGGTATTTCTTTACCACAATAAATACAAAACATAGGATACCTCCGATTAATAATAAAATTTTATGTTATTCTATCATATATCCGCGGATTTATCAATTGATGCAGAAGAATTTACGAAAATAAAAATACCCCGGATAAACCGAGGCAATAATATAAGAAGAAGTGCAGTCGATGGGACTTGAACCCACACCCACGTAAGCGGACATGAACCTGAATCATGCGCGTATGCCAATTCCGCCACGACTGCAAGCTTTATAATAATATCATCCCCGGCGTTATGTGTCAAGAATAAAAAAATTGAAAAAAATTATTTTAGGGGTTGCAATTATAAAACGGATATGGTATTATAGCTATCGTCGCTGGTAAACAGCGTAGTTACATAAGCAGTCGTGGCGGAATTGGCATACGCGCTAGACTAAGGATCTAGTCCATATTGCTTGGGTGCGGGTTCAAGTCCCGCCGACTGCACTTTAATACCGTAAACAGTGTTTACGGTATTTTTGATATACAGGATTATTCATACACAGGAGGCATTATGAGCCGCAGGAACAGAACAAAGAAATACACACCGCTTATAATAATCATGCTTATAACAGTTGCAGCGGTACTCGGGGTGGCGTATTATGTGCTGAAAGATGATTTGTATTTTCTTCAGGAACGTACGGTATCTCCGGATGGAAATATAACTCTCTATATCAAACATACTGTTTCCGGAGATTCATCCAGGTACAGGGTGTCCCAGAGAACGGATGGGAATAAACTGAGGTATTATGAATGGACAACCGATAAGCTTGAAACGGTATGGGCTGATGACAGTTCAAAATGTGCTATAAGATACACAACCGGGTCGGGAAATGAAGTCACGGATGTCCTTGACTGTGTGAGTGGCAAGATAATACAGGCATCTTCGATGAGTTCATTAAGCCTTCGATATTATATGACACAGACCGGATATGAATTATATGATGAGATACCGGTTGACCTGGAATTTACCGGATGGCAGGGAGACTGTATGTGTTATAAATTCAGTACGGTCAATACATCCGGGGTTGAACTGTCGGGAAATTTTGATGCCGATTACTCCAATGGATTTGCCATAAAGCAGTTTGCCAGGGATTAATGTGGCGAAAAGCACATCTAAAAAAAGATAAAAAATACTTTTATTATTTCAAACGATATGATATAATCATTTAAGCATAACTTAGAAGCAGGCTCTGTACATAGTTCAGGGCTTCATAAGGAGGATACATAATGAAACATATTAAGACTCTTAACACAAGAAATCTTAAGGAATCAGCTAAGAAGGGCGGATGTGGTGAGTGCCAGACATCATGCCAGTCAGCTTGTAAGACATCTTGCACAGTTGGTAACCAGAGCTGCGAGAACAAATAGTTTTATATTGAATAAGCAGGACTGTAAGAGAGTGTGAGGACGAAGACACCGGCACTCTCTTCTTAGTGTGAAATACCGAAACACAGTTTTGCAAGGAGGACATTTTGATACACCAGTATAAAAGCAACGGATACAATATCGTACTGGACGTAAACAGCGGGTCAGTACATGTTGTTGACGATATAGTATATGATATTATTCCGCTTTTCCAGGAAAATTCCAGGAAAGAGATAGCGGACAAGCTCTCTGACAGATATGATATTGATGAAATTAACGAAGCCTGTGATGAAATACAGGCCCTTAAAGATGACGAGGTATTATTCACGGAGGATATTTATGAACCGTGTATAGAACAGTTTGCGGAGCGCAAAGCACAGGAAAATGTAGTCAAGGCGATGTGCCTTCACATAGCGCATGACTGTAATCTTGCATGCAAATACTGTTTTGCCGAGGAAGGCGAATATCACGGAAGACGAGCCCTTATGAGTGCCGAGGTGGGTAAGAAGGCACTTGATTTTCTGGTGGCCAATTCGGGACACAGAAGGAATCTTGAAGTTGACTTCTTTGGCGGAGAACCTCTTATGAATTTTGAGGTGGTAAAGGAAATAGTGGCTTACGGAAGGGAACTTGAGAAGACACATGACAAGAAGTTCCGTTTCACAATGACTACCAATGGAGTACTTCTCAATGATGAGATACTTGATTTTGTGAATAAAGAGTGCGGTAATCTTGTGCTCAGCGTGGATGGACGTAAGGAAGTCCATGATAAGATGAGACCGTTCCGCAATGGCGCCGGAAGCTATGATCTGATAATGCCTAAGTTTGAGAAAGCTGCCGAGTCACGTAACCAGACCAATTATTACGTCAGAGGCACATTTACACATAATAACCTTGATTTTTCCAAAGATGTGCTGGATCTTGCTGACAGAGGATTTAAGCAGATATCGGTTGAACCGGTTGTCGCAGATGATACAGAGGATTATGCATTAAGACCTGAAGACCTTCCACAGATATACGAAGAATACGATAAACTTGCGGTCGAGATGATTAAGCGTGAGAAAGAAGGCCGAGGTTTTAATTTCTTCCATTATATGATTGATCTTGAAGGCGGACCGTGCGTGTACAAACGTCTGTCGGGCTGCGGCTGCGGAACCGAATATCTTGCGGTAACACCGTGGGGCGATTTTTATCCGTGCCACCAGTTTGTTGGTCATGAAGAATACATAATGGGTAATGTTTTTGAAGGTATTAAGACACCACAGATAAGAGAACAGTTTAACCATTGTAATGTGTATACCAAGGATAAATGCAAAGACTGCTTCTGCAAATTTTTCTGCAGCGGCGGATGTTCGGCAAATGCTTACAACTTCAACGGGGATATCAATGAACCGTACGACATAGCATGTAAGCTTGAACAGAAGAGAGTTGAGTGTGCAATAATGATTAAGTGCGCACTTGCAGAATAAAACAATTTTCAGGAGGATAACATGAAAGCTTGGAAAAAAATTATAGCCATGATAGCACTTGTTGCATCACTCGGCTTAATCTGCTACACCGTGCTTATCGGATGGGGTGGTGGACACAGGGGAAGTGCGGAGAATATAACTCTCGGACTTGACCTTGCAGGCGGTGTAAGTATTACATACCGTGCGGTAGGAGATATTTCTTCACAGGATCTGTCCGATACGGTATATAAGATGCAGCAGCGTCTCGGTAACTATGACGGAGCACAGGTTTATTCGGAAGGTACAGACAGAGTAACAATCGAAATACCGGGTGCGGATGATGCTGAAGCTGTTCTTGAGGAACTTGGTAAGCCGGGTTCACTTTACTTCATCCTTCAGTATGCAGAAGATGGTAAAACAGCTAACTACGAGTATGGCCAGTATAAGAATGCCGATGGTAAGGACGCATACGGATGGCATCTGACAAGAAGTATTGAAGATCTTCAGAAAGATGGATCGATAGTTCTTACAGGTGAGGACATCAAGGACTGCCAGGGTACATACGAGGGCGAGTCAGACAGCACAAAAGAACCGGTTGTTGCATTTGAGCTTACCAAAGACGGAGCAGAGAAATTTAAAGTGGCAACAGGCAAGGCTGTGGAACCTACGAAACATTGGTCAATCGGTGTATATTACGATGGAGAATTCGTAAGCGTTCCGACGGTAACCAACCAGATTACCAACGGTTCCGGTGTGATTAACGGAATGGATTCCCTTGACGAAGCAAAAAATGTTGCTTCTTACATCAGAATAGGTGCCCTTCCTGTTGAACTTGAGGAGATAAGCTCCAAGGTTGTGGGTGCCACACTCGGACAGGAAGCTATTCATACAAGTGTTATTGCCGGATTGATCGGTTTTGCACTTTTGTTCATATTTATGATTGCATATTACAGAATACCGGGTATTGCAGCTAATATAGCACTCGTTGTATATACGGGAGCAATGCTTCTTATTCTTAACGTGTTTGACCTCACACTTACACTTCCGGGTATTGCCGGTATTGTATTGTCCGTCGGTATGGCGGTCGATGCCAATGTAATTATTTTTGCCAGAATCAGGGAAGATCTGGCAGCAGGAATGTCCGTAAGAGGAGCTATCAAATCAGGTTTCCAGAAATCGCTTTCAGCGATTATTGACGGTAACGTTACAACACTTATCGCGGCAATCGTTCTCGGAATAATCGGAATCGGTCCGGTAAGAGGATTTGCCGTTACACTCGGAATCGGTATTGTGCTTTCAATGCTTACATCACTCCTTGTATCAAGATGGGTACTCCTTCTTCTTTACAATCTCGGATGCCGTAAGCAGAGCCTCTATGGCAAAGCCAAAGAAGTCAGGACATTACATGTTGTTGCCAAGAGAAAAATTTTCTTCTCAATATCGGGACTTCTTATTGCTACCGGTATTGCGTTCATGGTAGCAAACGGAACCAATGGTAAAGGAATATTCAATTTTGACCTTGAATTTTCGGGCGGTACATCCGCAAACATAACATTTAATGAAGAATATTCACTTGAAGAAGTTGAAAGCAAGATCATCCCTCTTATCAAAGAAGCTACAGGAAGCAAGACAGTCCAGCAGCAGCAGGTAAAGGGTAATAATACAATTGTATTTAAGACACAGATGCTTGATACCGAGCAGCGTGCGGCACTTAATGCTGTGCTTGAAGATAAGTTCGGAATCGACACGACTGACAGTGATAAAGTAAGCTATGAGAACATAAGCGCAACAGTTAGTTCAGAGATGAGAAGAGATGCCATAATTGCAATTATAGTTGCTACGGTATGTATGCTTATCTACATAGCAATCAGATTCAGGGATATGAAGTTTGCCACAAGTGCCATTCTTGCACTTGTACATGACGTACTTTTTGTACTCGGATATTACGCAATATCCAGAACAAGCGTTGGTAATACGTTTATCGCATGTATACTTACAATCGTCGGATACTCAATTAACGCGACGATAGTAATTTTTGACCGAATCAGAGAGAATATGAAGGTTATGCAGAAAGAGTCACTTGCTGAGGTTGTTAATGCAAGTATTACCTCGACACTTTCACGAAGCATCAATACATCACTTACCACATTTATAATGGTACTTATTCTGTTCATACTCGGTGTATCTTCAATCAGGGAATTTGCTGCACCGATTATGGTAGGTATAGTTGTAGGCGCATACTCATCAGTATGTATTTCGGGTGCATTGTGGTTCTCAATGAAGAAGGCTTCGTACAAGAGAGCACTTAAGAAAGCAGAGCAATAAATATGCAGAAATGGCGGGTATATTCCAAAAAGGCAGATTTTGATGTCATTGGCAGCCGGTTTAATATTGATCCGGTAACAGCCAGGATTATCCGTAACCGGGATGTCACGGACATGGAGAATGTTGATATGTATCTTAACGGTACGCTTGACAGACTCCGTGATCCGATGATGATGAAAGACATGGATAAAGCAGTGTCTGTGATAGCATCATCTATTCGTGACAACAAACATATCCGCATTATAGGTGATTATGATATAGATGGAATTTGTTCCATCTATATCTTGTTTAAGGGACTTAAAATATGCGGCGCGGATGTGGATTATGAAGTTCCTGACAGAATAACCGACGGTTACGGTATTAACGAGAATCTGATAAAACAGGCATATGAGGCCGGAGTTGAAGTTATTATCACATGTGATAATGGAATAGCTGCAGCTTCACAGATTGATTATGCAAATGAACTTGGTATGACAGTTGTGATCACGGATCATCATGATGTTCCTTATGAAGAGACGGACAACGGGCGCAGATATATCATACCAAAGGCCGCCGCGGTGGTGGATCCCAAACAAAATGACTGCAGATATCCGTTTAAGATGTTATGCGGTGCCGGAATTGCATACAAATTTATTGATTGCATGGTCAAAGAATTTCAAACTGGCGATTCGGTAATGCCGGAACTTTTGCAGTTTGCGGCAATTGCAACGGTCGGAGATATTGTGGATCTGCTTGACGAAAACAGGATAATTGTGAAGGAAGGCCTTAAACTTATTGCGAATACAGGAAATTACGGATTAAATGCACTGATGGCGGTAACAGGTGTAAGCCGTGAGAGTATAAATGCATATCATATAGGATTCGTGCTCGGACCGTGTCTTAATGCAAGTGGAAGACTGGATTCTGCCAAGAGAGCATTGAAAATGCTTGTGACAGATGACAGAGCGGAGGCAGAGAGACATGCCGGAGAGCTTAAAGACCTTAATGAAGAGCGCAAGAAACTTACTTCCGAAGCAGTTGATAAGGCAGTTGATATGGTTGAAAACAGCAGCCTTAAAGACGATAAGGTGCTTGTGATTTTTCTTCCGGACTGCCATGAGAGCATAGCGGGCATTGTGGCGGGCAGAATACGGGAAAAGTACTATAAACCGGTAATAGTCCTTACAAGAGGAGAACAGGAAGCCAAGGGATCTGCTCGCTCAATAGAATCATATAATATGTTTGAAAAATTGTCGGAATGTAAGGACTTGTTTACAAGATTTGGCGGACATCCAATGGCAGCAGGTCTTTCTCTTCCGGAGGAGAATATTCCGGAATTCAGAAGGCGGATAAATGAACATTGCAATCTGAGCGAAGAAGATCTGACAGAAACCGTATGGATTGATGTACCGATGCCGCTGGAGTACATCAACGAAAAACTGATCTTGGAACTTGGCGGCCTTGAACCCTTCGGAAAAGCTAATCCGAAGCCTGTGTTTGCAGATAAGAATATTTCAATACGAAATATCAGGGCGATAGGAAAGGATAAACAGTATACCAGGATGACTATTGCCAAAGACAGTGGGATTGTTATTGATGCGGTAGGTTTTTTCCCTTGCACAGAGCTTGAAACCGTATATAATAAAAATGGCAGGATATCTTGTACATACTACCCGGAAATTAATGAATTCAGAGATAAGAAACAGATTCAGGTATGTGTGACGGGATACAGAATAGATCGTATATAGGAAGAGGTGTTAGCAGTGAAGAAATTAGAAGAATATGTAAGAACAATACCGGATTTTCCGGAGAAGGGAATTATGTTCCGCGATGTTACGAGCGTAATTCAGGATGCTGACGGGCTTTCACTGGCAATTGACAGCATGGATGGGTTAATCCATGACACAGATTACGATGTGATTGTAGGACCTGAATCGAGAGGCTTTATTTTTGGTGTTCCGATAGCATATAAGAATCATAAAGCGTTTGTGCCTGTCCGCAAGAAAGGCAAACTTCCGTGTGAGACGATAGAAGCGGAATACGCGTTGGAATACGGAACGGCAGTGATTGAGATGCATAAGGATTCGATAAAGCCGGGACAGAGGGTGGTCATAGTGGATGATCTCATCGCAACTGGAGGAACCACTGAGGCTATTATAGGAATGGTGGAGAAACTTGGCGGAGTCGTCGCAAAAATTGTATTCCTTATGGAACTTGAGGGCCTTAAGGGACGCGATAAACTGGCCGGATATAATGTTGAATCAGTAATAAAATATCCGGGTAAATAAACCATTGTTTATATTCTGGTAAAATATTTTCCGAAATCTGAAGGTATACGGAGAAAATCCGATTTAAGATATCGGTATCACCGCAGTTATTGCAGGTAATATCGATATCCCGATGCGGATTTATCATTTTTTGGCATCAATAAATGTATTGATTACCTGTATAACGGTTTCTTTTTCCATCTGGTTTAATCCGGACACATCAACCGTATTCAGTTCGTCAATGCCAAGAAGATAGTCGGTTGTCACATGAAAAATCTTGGAATATTTTATCAGTACATCATACGAAGGATATCGTGCACCGGACTCATATGATGAGATCGCACTCGGAGCAAGCCCGATACGGTCGGCAAGCTGCTGTTGGGTGAACTTGCGCTCTTTTCTTAATTCTTTAAAACGTTTTCCCATATTCATTAACATAGAGGTCACCTGTGAGTATATATAATATTTACTGTCAGTGTAATTTAATTATCTACACATATGGTGTAATTTTATCCACATATACAGAAAATAATACGGAATATAAACTGTTTATTGCTTTTTTGGCAATAAGGCTTTAAAATATAATAGATAAAAAATCCTTAAATGACAAAATGGAGTTGTAATATGCCTGAAGAAGAGAATTTTAGACAACGACGCAAAATAGATGATATACCGCTTGATCCGCCTAAGAGCAACGATCCGGATGAATTATTTGAGGAGCTTAAGCAATGCATACTCAGATACCACCCATCAACGGACCTTTCACAGATAGAGAAGGCCTACCACGTTGCTAAGGATGCACATAAGGATCAGAAACGTAAATCGGGTGAACCATATATAATTCACCCTCTTTGTGTTGCCATAATACTTGCGCAGCTCGAACTTGATAAAGAGACAATTATTGCCGGACTTCTTCATGATGTAATAGAAGACACCGGTGTTACAGGGGAAGAGATTACTAAGGAATTTGGAGAGGAAGTATTTCTTCTTGTTGACGGAGTCACCAAGTTAACCCAGCTTAATTATGAACATGATAAGATAGATAAGCAGGCAGAGAATCTTCGTAAGATGTTTCTTGCAATGGCTAAGGATATAAGAGTTATATTGATCAAACTTGCCGACAGACTCCATAATCAGCGTACAATGCAATACCAGACACCGGAGAAGCAGATTGAGAAGTCAAGAGAGACAATGGAGATATATTCTCCGATTGCACAGAGACTCGGTATTTCCAAGATTAAAGTTGAGCTGGATGATCTTTCACTTAAATTCCTTCAGCCGGAAGTATATCACGACCTTGAACGTCAGTTAAAGCTTGGCAAGGAAGCAAGAGAAAAGTTCGTCAAGGATATAGTGGCAGAGGTTAAACAGCATATAGATAATGCAGGTATTCCTTGTGAAATAGACGGGAGAGTCAAGCATTTCTTCAGCATATATAAGAAAATGGTCAACCAGGATAAGACACTTGATCAGATATATGATCTTTTTGCGGTCCGTATCATTGTGGATACAGTTAAGGATTGTTATGCCGCACTTGGTGTGATCCATGAGATGTATAAGCCGATCCCGGGAAGATTCAAGGATTATATTGCAATGCCTAAGCCCAATATGTACCAGTCATTGCATACAACCCTTATAGCACCGAACGGTCAGCCTTTTGAGATACAGATAAGAACATATGAGATGCACAGAACCGCTGAATACGGTATCGCAGCACACTGGAAATATAAGGAGAATATAGACGGAACCAAGGGCGATGACAGTGAAGAAGCCAAACTTACATGGCTTAGACAGATTCTGGAATGGCAGAGGGACATGTCCGATAATAAGGAGTTCCTTAACCTCATTAAGAGTGATTTGGATTTATTCTCGGATAGTGTATATTGCTTTACACCTAAGGGGGATGTCAAGAACCTTCCGGCAGGTTCCACACCGATTGATTTTGCTTACAGCATCCATTCGGCAGTCGGCAATAAGATGGTCGGAGCTAAAGTTAACGGAAAGCTGGTTACCATTGACTATAAGATTAAGAATGGTGACAGAATAGATATAATCACGTCACAGAATTCCAAGGGACCGAGCCGCGACTGGCTTTCAATAGTCAAGAGCCCGCAGGCACGCTCCAAAATTAATTCGTGGTTTAAGGCAGAACTTAAGGAAGATAATATTGTAAAAGGTAAAGATCTTATCTCAACGTATTGCAAAGGCAAGAATATCAACCTTGCGGAACTTCTCAAACAGGAGTTTATGGACAAGACGATGATAAAATACGGTTTCAGGGACTGGGATTCAATTCTTGCGGCCGTGGGACACGGAGGCCTTAAGGAAGGACAGGTCGTAAATAAACTTCTTGAAGAGTATGAGAAGAAACACCGTGAAGAGGTCACTGACAGTGATGTGCTTGACAATGCGCAGGGAAGCACCGGCAGGACCAAGGATTCCAAAGGCAGCAAAAACGGAATTATTGTCAAGGGAATAGATGACGTATCCGTAAGATTTTCCAAATGCTGTTCACCTGTGCCGGGTGATGAGATAGTCGGCTTTGTTACAAGAGGACGTGGAATATCCATCCACCGTACCGACTGCGTTAATGTTATTAATATGTCAGATATGGACAAGTCAAGACTTATTGAAGCCGAATGGCAGCGGATGGATAATGTGGATGCCGCTGAGAAATATATGGCTGACATTAAGATTTTTGCCAATAACAGGACAGGTCTTATCGTTGATGTGTCCAAGGTGTTTACGGAGAAGAAAATAGACGTATTAAGCATGAACTGCAGAATCAGCAAGCAGGGAACTGCCACAATCGAGATGGGATTTGAAATATCGGGCGTAGAAGAACTTAAGCAGCTTGCAGAGAAAATACGTCAGATTGAAGGCGTCCTGGATATAGAAAGAACAACGGGTTAGAAATATGATGAAAATACAACACAGCGTGCTTGGAATGTGCGCAACCAACACTTATTATGTATATGATGATGAGACGAAACGCGGTCTTATAGTTGATCCGGCCGACTCGCCTGACACAATAATAGCCAAGGCGGACAGCCTGTCGATGATTCCGGAAGCGATTCTTATCACACACGGACATTTTGATCATGTACTTGCGATGAATAAGGTGCGTGAACATTACGGAATCAAGGTATATGCCGGACTTACGGAAAAACAGGTACTTCATGACATGGCAATGAACCTTACGTCATCTTTTGGCATGGGACAGATATTTGATGCGGATATTTATCTCAAAGACGGTGAAGAATTTGAAACAGCAGGATATCATATCAAGGCAATAGAAGTTCCGGGACACACAATAGGCGGAATGTGTTATTATTTTGATAAGCAGGGAGTGCTTTTTTCAGGCGATACATTGTTCTGCGAGTCAGTCGGTCGCAGTGATTTTCCGGGAGGAAGCGCATCAGCATTGTGCAGAGGTATTAAGGATAAGCTTTTTATTCTTCCGGAACATACCAAGGTATATCCGGGCCATATGGATGAGACCACAATCGGTAATGAAATCAAATATAATCCTTTCTGCCGGTAGAAACGGAGTCCGTACTGATGATATATATGAGTATTAACACCCATGACTATGATAATGATGTCAGGGTTATGACCGGAGCCTTTTATCCGGGCAACAGAATAGTGACAGATGCGGCATTAAGAAATGACTGCGATTTATGTGTGGAAGTTGTTGTTGAATCGGTGAAAGTTCATATATGTGTGACACCGGAAGGCGGTAAAGAACATATAATAGATTGTGATTCACCGGAGAATGACCGCAAAGTTATCCGCAATATGCTTAAGCGCAGACTTTATGACATATATTCGGAAATAACAGGCAGGGTGCTTCCGTGGGGAACCCTTACCGGAATAAGACCGGTCAAAATTCCTCTCAGCATGATTGAAAAAGGGTATAACGATAATGTAATTAAAGATACTCTAAATAAAGAATATTATGTCAATGACACCAAAGCAGAATTAAGCATTGAAGTGGCGCACCGCGAACATAGAATGCTTGAAAAGACAGATTATCTGAACGGTTACAGCCTGTATATAGGCATTCCGTTCTGCCCGACGACATGTCTGTACTGTTCTTTTACATCTTATCCGTTGTCGATGTACCGGGATAAGGTGGACGAATATCTTGATGCACTGATTAAGGAACTGACGTTTATATCCGGATATATGAACGGGCGCGGTCCGGACACCATATATATCGGTGGCGGAACACCTACTACATTGACGGCAGGGCAGTCTGACAGGCTTATAAGCAGTATAGAGGAGCTGTTTGATCTTAACGGTCTTGAGGAATTTACCGTGGAGGCAGGAAGACCGGACAGCATAGACATAGATAAATTAAAGATACTTAGGAAACATGGCATAGACCGTATATCGATCAATCCGCAGACCATGAATCAGAAGACGCTTGATTTGATTGGCAGAAGGCATACAGTGGATCAGGTTGTGGATGCCTTTAATATGGCCAGGGAATGCGGCTTTGGCAATATCAATATGGATTTGATCGTGGGACTTCCGGGAGAAAATAAAGAAGATGTCAGATATACATTGAACCGTGTCGGTATACTTAAGCCCGACAGCCTCACAGTTCATTCGCTGGCAATCAAAAGGGCAGCGGCACTTAATATTTTCAAGGATAAATACAAAGGTTTATGTAGTGAAAACACTGATGAACTGATGGATATGACATATGATTTTGCAGAGAGTATGGGTATGAAACCTTATTATCTGTACAGACAGAAGAATATGTCCGGTAATTTTGAAAATGTAGGATTTGCAAGAGAAGGTGCGGAAGGATTATATAATATACTTATAATGGAAGAAAAACAGACCATTCTTGCGGCAGGTGCCAATGCACAGACCAAAATAGTATATAACAGTCCGCCGAGAGTCGACCGTATTGAGAATGTAAAATCAGTTGATGATTATATACGGCGCACAGATGAAATGATAGAAAGAAAGAGATGTTATTTTAATGGAAAATCCAAGCAGCAAGCAGACTGAAGAATTTGAGTCGACGCTGTTAGCCGACCTGACCGACAATATAGCACATGGGATATGCGTAAGTAATCTTACTTATCTCACAGCCATGAAAATGGGACTGGATGATATAACATGTTATGATCTTGCCATTGCAGGACTTGTGCATGATATCGGTAAGCTGAAGCTTTCAAGATATTTATATGGAAGAGCACATGACAGCTTTGCAATGGAAAATATCAAATATATGAGGATGCATTCAAAGTTAAGTTATGATATACTTCAATATTATGACTTCTCTCCTTTTATATTGCAGTCAGTGCTGTATCACCATGAGAATTATGACGGTTCGGGATATCCTGAGAATCTTAAGGGAGAAGATATTCCGTTTGGCGCGAGAGTGATGCGGGTCGCTGATACTTTTACGGCACTGATATCCGACAGACCGTACAGAAAAGCATTTGATATCGACACGGCCATGGAGATATTGATTGATGAAATCGATAATTATGATATGGAAGTGTTTATTGCTTTCCAGAAAGTCATACATGAGCCAGAGACTCTTAAGGTAATCGAACAGAGCAGGCTTATAATTGACCTGGACTATGATAAATTTATGAAAATATTGGAAACGAGGACAAAATAATGGCATTAATTAAGAAACCGATGACAGGTATGAAGGATATACTCCCAAGAGAAATGCAGATAAGGGATTACCTCATATCGCTGATTAAAGATACTTATGCAAGCTTTGGATTTACCCCGATCGAGACACCGGCCGTGGAGAATATTGCCAATCTTTCAAGCAAGCAGGGCGGCGAGAACGAAAAGCTTATATTTAAGATATTAAAAAGAGGTGAAAAGCTCAACCTTGAAACGGCACAGTCAGAAGCTGACCTTGCGGACGGCGGATTAAGATATGATCTTACGGTTCCTCTTGTAAGATTTTACTCCAACAATGCTGCATCACTTCCTTCACCGTTTAAGGCACTGCAGATAGGACCTGTATGGAGAGCGGACAGACCTCAGAAAGGCCGTTTCAGACAGTTTTACCAGTGCGATATTGATATACTCGGAGAGCCTGGCAATCTTGCTGAAATAGAGCTTATTCTTGCGACAACCACCACAATGGGTAAGATAGGATTTAAGAATTTTAAGATTAAGATAAATGACCGCCGTATCTTAAAAGCTATGGCTGCATACAGCGGATTCCCTGAAGAAGAATATGATTCGGTATTTATCATATTAGATAAGATGGACAAAATTGGACTTGACGGTGTTACCGAAGAGCTTATCAAAGCAGGATATGCGCAGGAAAGCGTTGATAAATATGTTGAGCTTTTTAAGGGAATAGAAGAGGCTGATGACGGACTTGCCTATGTGGCCGGTAAGATTCAGGACAATCTTGAGGATGGCGTAAAGGAAAGTCTCGGAGAGATAATTAACAGCGTCAACAGCACTAAGGAATACTCTTTTGAGGTTGTATTTGACCCGACTCTTGTAAGAGGTATGTCATATTACACAGGAACTATTTTTGAGATAGAAGTACCTGAATTCGGCTCAAGCGTCGGTGGAGGCGGACGTTACGATAAGATGGTCGGTAAATTCACGGGACAGGATACGCCGGCATGCGGTTTCTCAATCGGATTTGAGAGAATCGTAACAATACTTCTCGATAATGATTTTCAGATTCCGGATGACCGTAAAAAGGTGGCTTTTCTTATAGAAAAGGGTATACAATCTGAGATGTTATGTGATATTATCAGTGAAGCACAGGCGATGCGTAAGACAGGAACCAACGTGCTTGTAGTCAGAATGAACAAGAATAAGAAATTCCAGAAGGAGCAGCTTGAGAAAGAAGGGTATGCCGAATTCCGTGAATTTTACAAAAATCCAATAAAATAAGCTGACAGGAGATAAGAAAATGGCAGAATCAATGAAAGGTCTCAAGAGAACATGCAGATGTGCCGAACTCAATGAGACAAATATCGGTCAGACAGTTACAGTTATGGGCTGGGTTGCCAAGAACAGAAATAAAGGCGGAATATGTTTCGTGGATTTAAGAGACCGTTCCGGAATATTGCAGATAATTTTTGAAGAGGACAAGACAGGTTCAGAAGGATTTGCCAAGGCAGGTTCATTAAGAAGCGAATATGTCATTGCCGTTACCGGTGAAGTTGCTGCAAGAGCAGGTGCGGTTAATGATAATCTTGCGACAGGTAAGATTGAGGTAATCGCTAAGGACATAAGAATACTTTCTGAGTCCGAGACACCTCCGTTCCCTGTTGAAGAGGCATCCAAGACCAAGGAGGATATAAGACTTAAGTATCGTTTCCTTGACCTTAGAAGACCGGATCTTCAGAAAATCCTTATCATGAGAAGCAAGATTGCCACTATAACAAGACAGTTTCTTGCCGATGAAGGATTCCTTGAGATTGAGACACCTATCCTTGTAAAGAGCACACCGGAGGGAGCCAGGGATTATATTGTACCAAGCCGTATACATCCGGGTTCATTTTATGCACTGCCGCAGTCACCGCAGCTTTTCAAGCAGCTCTTGATGTGTTCGGGATATGACAGATATTTCCAGCTTGCAAAGTGCTTCCGTGACGAAGATCTGCGTGCGGACAGACAGCCGGAATTTACACAGATAGATATGGAATTGTCATTTGTTGATATTGATGATGTAATTGATGTCAATGAGAGACTTTTAAAGAGACTTTTTAAGGAAGTACTTGACCTTGACATAGAACTTCCTATCCAGAGAATGACATGGAACGAAGCCATGAACCGTTTCGGTTCTGACAAGCCGGATATCCGTTTCGGAATGGAACTTAAGGATATATCGGATATCGTTAAGGGCTGTGGTTTCGGCGTATTTGCCGGAGCAATAGATAACGGCGGAACTGTACGAGGTATCAATGCCAACGGACAGGGCGCTATGCCTCGTAAGAAAATAGATGCACTTGTTGATTTTGCCAAAGGATACGGAGCAAAAGGATTAGCTTATATTGCACTTGGAGAAAACGGCGAGATCAAATCATCATTTGCTAAATTCATGACACAAGAGCAGATGAATGCAATTATAGAGAGAATGGAAGGAAAGCCTGGAGATTTACTCCTTTTTGCAGCTGACCAGACCAAGCTTGTATGGAGCGTTCTTGGTGCACTTCGTCTTGAGATTGCCGATGAACTCGGCCTTCGCAAGCCGGATGAATATAAATTCCTCTGGATTACGGAATTCCCTCTTTTTGAGTGGTCGGATGAGCAGAACAGGCTTCTCGCAATGCACCACCCATTTACAATGATGATGGAAGAAGATATAGAGCTTCTTGATACGGCTCCTGAGAAAGTCAGAGCCAAAGCATACGATATCACACTTAACGGCGTGGAAATCGGCGGCGGAAGTGTAAGAATACATCAGGATGACATACAGAAGAAGATGTTTAACATTCTCGGATTTACAGATGAGAGAGCCAACGAACAGTTCGGATTCCTCCTCAATGCTTTTAAATACGGAGTACCGCCACACGCAGGACTGGCATACGGACTTGACCGCCTCGTAATGCTTATGGCTAAGACCGATAACATCCGTGATGTAATTGCATTCCCTAAGGTTAAGGATGCATCATGTCTCCTCACAGGTGCACCTGATGTGGTTGATGAGGCCCAGCTTGAAGAACTCGGAATAGAGATTAAATCTGTTGACGAGTCTGAGAACGTTTGATATTATAAAAAACAAATAGATATATGGAGGTAACATTAATGTATTCATTTGACGAAGTTCAGGCTTATGATCCTGAAATCGCTAAGGCAATAATGCTTGAGACCGGAAGACAGAACGATCATATTGAGCTTATTGCATCTGAGAATTTTGTAAGCAAGGCTGTTATGTCAGCAATGGGAAGCACGCTTACCAACAAATATGCGGAAGGATATCCGGGCAAAAGATATTACGGCGGATGCCAGTATGTGGATATTGTTGAAGATCTTGCAAGAGATAGAGCCAAGAAACTTTTTGGATGTGATTACGTTAATGTACAGCCACATTCGGGAGCACAGGCCAATATGGCAGTATTCTTTGCCGTACTTGAGCCGGGTGACACATATATGGGAATGAGTCTTGCACATGGCGGACACCTTTCACACGGTTCACCTGTCAATATGTCGGGTAAGTATTTTAACTGTGTGCCTTACGGTGTCAATGATGAAGGATTCATCGATTATGATGAGGTCCGTAAGATTGCCAAGGAGTGCAAGCCGAAAATGATTCTTGCCGGTGCCAGTGCATATGCGAGAAAAATCGACTTCAAGAAGTTCAGGGAAATTGCTGATGAAGTAGGTGCGGTGCTTATGGTAGATATGGCACATATCGCGGGACTTGTTGCCGGCGGACAGCACATGAGCCCTATCCCTTACGCAGATGTTGTTACAACGACAACACATAAGACTTTGAGAGGACCTAGAGGCGGTATGATTCTCTGTAATCAGGAAGCTGCCGACAGATTTAATTTCAATAAGGCTATTTTCCCGGGAATCCAGGGCGGACCGCTTATGCATGTGATCGCAGCCAAGGCTGTATGCTTCAAGGAAGCACTTGATCCGTCATTCAAGGTATATGCCAAGAATATAATTGATAACGCGCAGGCACTTGCAAGCGGACTTATGGAGAGAGGATTTGACCTCGTGTCCGGAGGAACCGATAACCACCTCATGCTCGTTGATTTAAGAAGCAAGGGCGTTACAGGTAAGGCAACGGAGAAACTTCTTGATACAGTCAATATCACATGTAACAAGAATGCAATTCCTAACGATCCTGAGAAGCCGTTTACTACAAGCGGAATAAGACTTGGTTCCGCAGCAGTGACAACAAGAGGATTTACAACAGACGATATGAAGCAGGTTGCAGAGGCAATTGCACTTGCCGTAACGGATGAAGAAGCCAAGAAGGCTGAAGCTATGGAAATAGTTAAGGCACTTACGGATGCACATCCGCTTTACTAAAAGATAATTCAGGCGGGAACTTATAACAGGTTCCCGCTTTATTATCCCTTACCGGAATGTTTAAGGCATTTAACGTCCGGACAGAGAATCTTTTCATAGATAAGTCCGACAACGAACCATACCGGAAGGTAATCGAGACGGACTATGCCTTTGATGTTGAATCTGGCTTTGGAATAATCCCAGGGGCAGCAGCCTCTTTTTTTGAGAAAAGCTCCCGAACAGAATTCGGTGGCAAATATGCACAGGGAATAAATCATACCTCTTATCGCAGGCCCCTTTTTCCTGCTGCAGAGTTTACGGCAGAGCGGTTCGATGATTATGGCCGTGGCATATATCGGGAACATCCATATAGAGGTGTTGCTTGTGAGTTTTTTGTCTTTGTGCAGCGCGGAGCCCATACCGGTCCAGAACACCTCCATACACCAGCCGGTAAGACCGCATAAAAGATATTTTTTAATCATACAGATATTGTCCCTTCACGGGCGGAAATTATACTAATTATTTGATTTATACAGGTGGAAAAAATGGCAGAAGTTATAATAAAAAAGGGCGAGGGCAGAAGTTTTAAGGCCGGCGGACTTTGGATATACGATAATGAGATTGATAGGATAAACGGAGAATTTGAGAACGGAGATATCGTTGAGGTAATTGACTTTGACGGCTATTTTCTTGGAAAAGGTTTCATAAATACTAAATCAAAAATAACGGTGCGTATTATGACAAGGCACCGCGATGTTGAGATTAACAGGGATTTTATAGACAGACTGGTGCGCGATGCGGTGCAATACAGGGTTGATACGGTGGACACTTCCTCATGCAGGCTTATTTTTGGTGAGGCGGATGGATTTCCGGGTCTTGTAATTGATAAATTCAGTGATGTGCTTGTAGTTGAATCATTGGCTCTCGGAATTGATAAGATGAAGCTTATGATCATTGACAGCCTCAAGGCAGAACTTGCGTCAAGGGGAATGAATATCCGCGGCGTTTATGAGAGAAGCGATGCCAAGGTAAGGCTTCAGGAAGGAATGGAGCGTGTCAAAGGATTCATCGGAGAACCATTTGATACGAAAGTCGAAATCGTCGAAAACGGTGTCAAATATATAGTTGATGTTGAAGAAGGCCAGAAGACCGGATTTTTCCTTGATCAGAAGTATAACAGAGCAGCTGTTGCAAGGCTTTGCAAGGGCGCGGATGTGCTTGACTGTTTCACGCACACGGGTTCTTTTGCGCTTAATGCGGCACTTGGCGGTGCGGACTCCGTGCTTGGTGTCGATGCATCAGAGCTTGGTGTGGAGCGCGCCAGAGCCAATGCGGAATTAAACGGTGTATCGGACAGGGTGGAATTTACCTGCCGTGATGTTTTTGAACTGCTCCCGGAACTGGTAGAGCAGGGCAGACAGTTTGACGTGGTCATACTTGACCCGCCGGCATTCACGAAATCCCGTAATTCGGTCCGCAATGCGACGAAGGGATACAGAGAGATTAACATAAAGGGAATGAAGCTTGTCAAAAACGGCGGTTATCTTGCCACATGCTCGTGTTCACATTTCATGGAGCAGGAACTTTTCGCAAAGACTATTGCCGAGGCGGCAAGAAGCGCGCACAAGAGGCTGCGTCAGGTTGAGTTCAGGACGCAGGCACCGGATCATCCGATATTATGGTCGGCGGATGAGTCGTATTATCTGAAGTTCTACATATTCCAGGTTGTGGACGAGAAGTAATTAACAGAGAGTAATCGAGTGAATTCGGTTACTCTTTTTTATTGTGAATGGGGCTTACATGTGATAAAATAATAGAAATTAATAAATCGGAATTTACGGAGGAAAATAGTAATGGCACTGTTCCTACTGATTACATATATAGTGATTTTAATATTTCAAATAATATTATTTGTGATATCCATTCGCAAGAAAACAAAAAAGCTTTGGCGGATATTGTTTTCGGCAGAACTAGTTCCGCTGCTTATATCCATAGGACTGATGATTTACTATAATGATTTACCTGGATATGGATTTATGCCAGGACTAACTTATCTTGGAGAAACATTGTTTAGTTTAGGAGCGGTTGTTTTGTACTGTATAAATTTTCTGATTTCTATATGCAGTTATATTGCAATTTCAAATAAACAAACTTAATTTGAAGATTCCACATGTGTGTTTATTTGAGTTCTTTGAATGAGCTTAAATATAATGTTAAAATTTTAAAGAAGTTGGCGTGTAGTTGAATAGAAAGAGAAATCGAGATTTGTCTGTGAAAAGCCCGTGAATAAGCGGATGTTAATATGTATTGCTTGTGGCAACGGCTCTATTGAATATTACCTGAAACACAGGCAAAGACATCATTCAGCCACACATTTGTGAATGACAGAACGACAGCAAAGATTCATATCTACAAGGTAGACAAGGAATCAGGCAAGGCAGCAGCCCAGGGTGATGCAAGCCTTGAAGGTGCAGTTTATGGTCTTTATGCGAGAAACGATATCGTGCATCCGGACGGAGCAACAACAATCACATCCGATGACAAGGGACATGCAGTTTCCATTGCAATTCCTTATGGAACTTATGTGGTAGTAGAGTCAAAGACTCCGCATAACATGAAGACAACCTTTGAAGTAAAGGAGACAGCAGAAATCCAGAAGGTATCCATGAAGGACGAGCAGGCAGTCGGAAAGATTGTCATTGAGAAAACTGACAAAGTAACCGGAAAGCCGATCGATGGTGTTGTATTTGAAGTAAGAGATAAGGACGGAAAGGTGCTTGACACACTCACTACTGACAAGAATGGTCATGCAGAGAGCAAGGAGCTTCCTATCTGTACTTACAACGAGGATGGATCATTCAAGGAAGATATCCATTATACAGTAGTTGAGACAAAAGCAGCTGACGGATATATCCTCGATGAGACAGCTCACGATGTAACTCTTCGATACGATGACAATGCACCGGATGTTGTTGTAACAACTCTTAAGCTTATCAATGTACCGACAGAGCCTAAGCTTCCACAGACAGGCGACAATGCAAATCCGCTTCTTTATCTTGGAATTGGTGCACTTGCACTTATTACAGGTGTTGGAGTAGGACTTCGTGGAAGAAAGAAAAAGAATAAACAGTAACAATTAACCTTGCGGGGAATGTAAGCCAGTGACTTATGTTCCCTGCTTTTTTTGATTTGGAGGACAAACAGTGGTAGGAGAAAGAATCAGATATTACAGAAAACGACAAAAAATGACACTCAGGGAACTGGGCGAGAAAAGTGGTTTTGAAAATAGAGGTGATGTAAGAATTGCCCAATACGAAAATGGTTCAAGAGTTCCAAGGACGGGAACGTTGAACAGGATTGCAAAGGCACTTGGCATTCCGCCGGAAGAATTATTCTGTGAGGACTGTAGAAAGTGCATGTTTCTCAAGAATTATTACAGAAAGAAAAGAAAATCTCATACCACTTTTGATATGGGAATCGAAGAAGACAACAGTTACAGAGAACACAAAAATCCCGAGGATGAAGGGATTTTGTATGACAATTTAGATTAAGGAGGAACCGTAATATGATGAATTACGAGATTTTTAAGGAAGTAGTAAAAGAAAAGTTTATGGATTATATGCCTGAGAAGTTCAAAGGAATGGAGCTTGTGGCAGAACCCGTGGAAAAGGTGAATGTGACTCTTGATGGCATCATCTTACGAGAGGAAGGCAGGAATATTTCGCCTACGATTTATATCAATGACATGTATAAGAAGTATCAGGACTGTGGTGATCTTGAGGTGTCACATCATTGACAAATGTACATCGCCATGATATGATTTGAAAAATATATATATTTTTTGTCGGAAGTGTAGAGTTTTTTGTCGGATACTTTTCTAAAATAAATAAGCTATTACATCTTTATGAAGGTGTTTCAGCATTTGGCACAAGGGGTTATCGCAGAAAGACCTATTTTTTGCAATAACTCAAGTAGAAATGAGGTGAATATCGATGATGCAGCAATTGTATAAATTGACATATGTCAAAAATGGTGGGGTAGAAGCCTACTGACCGTGAATGACGCTCAGGATAGAATGACAAAAGGAGGACTTTATGAATATTATCAAACATAAATATGGCAAACGAACGGTATCTCTGCTGCTTGCGGTAATTTTGGTGCTATGCCCTTTGCAGGTTAGGGCGGCAGATAACAAGCCAACCATCGAAATTGGTGACTACATTCAGATGGGTACTTATGGGGGAGTGCCAATTGTGTGGCGTTGTGTAGCGAAGGATAGCAATGGACCATTGATGCTTTCGGATAGAGTATTGTGTGATTACATGCCCTATGATGCAAAAACCAACAAAAATGCCGAAACAGGCTCGCACCGGCGCAATAGCTGGAGAGATAATTTTGGTTCTAACCACTGGAGAGACAGCAACATACGTTCTTGGCTCAATTCCAACGCTGAAGCAGGAAAAGTGAAATGGCTTTGCGGAAATCCGCCAACAGAGGATTCTGTCTATCCTAAAACGGCAGCATATGACCAAAAGGAGGGCTTCCTTCGCAGCTTTCGTTCGGATGAGCTGGGAGCGATTCGAACGGTGAAGCAGCGTTCTATCGTTTCCCATCCGGAGTATACGGCAGGTTATATCGACGCAGCCGGTGTTGATCTTCCCTATAACACCACAATTGATACGGTAGCGGATGGGTATGACAGTGCCCATTATGAATATATTTGGGATAGAGTTTTTCTGCTGGATGTTCAGCAGCTCAAAACGGTTAATGATAACCTGAACGGCTACCATATCGCAAAAAACAGAAGCGGTGTAGCATGGAACTATTGGCTGCGTACACCGATTACAACCTGTAACCATGATATGCGATTTGTGACCCCTCAAGGGAATATTTTGCGTGACGCACCCTATAAGGGATATTACGGCGTTCGTCCTGCCTTCTATCTGAATACGGAAAATTACACCGTATCATCCGGCACAGGACAGAGCGCACAGGACCCCTATGTTGTTTCCGCACCGGATGCGCCGGATGACAGCATTGGCATATCCGGCGCTGTGCGAGATGATGTGAATGGTGACTGGAATGTGAACACGGATGAGTATCTACAGCTGGAGATGAGTACCCTCTACACTGAGGATCCTGCATATGCAAATGTAACCGTACCGGTGTATACAATCCAGAAGCCTCGCAGCGATAAGGAGAACATGGTGATTGTGTACTGCGCCGAGGGCTACACCAAAAGCCAGCAAAAGCAGTTTGTCGAGGATGTAAAAAAGCTGTGGGGGGAGGTATTGCAGATAGAGCCATATCGCAGCATGGCGGATCGCTTTAATGTCTATGCACTCTGCACGGCATCGGTGGATGGCTATGGCGGTACCAGCACATTTTTTGCTGCGACCGCCAAAGGAGGAATTTCTACTAACAAAGGGAACTGGCGCAACCATGTTTTGGAGCGCATCATAGGCCCTGCGTTTATCGAGAAGATTCATGACGCACATATTCCTAATGAAACGCATCCAAACGAAAACACGATGGATCATAATTATAGACAGTATGATTATGTGTATGAAAATATCAACCAATTCGTTGTGTTGGCGAATAGCGGTGAGTATTTCGGTGGCTCTCATGATAATAAACAATATGGTATTCACTATATTGTTGCGTCAGCGAGAAACGCATATTCTGCGTTTACCCAGCGGCATGAACTGGGACACGGTCTGTTCCATCTGGGAGATGAATATAATTATAGCACTGTTCCTGTAGATGAGTGGAATTACACTACATCACTGAATATGACTGCAACAAAAGATCCCACGAAAGTGAAGTGGAAGCAGCTGCTTGGCTTCCGTAATACCTATACCTGCCCGCATCTTGACTACTATCCTTATACCTATAATTCCAGCAGGGATTGTCTGATGCGAGAGACCTTTCAGAATGATTTTTGCGATGTGTGCAAGCTACAGGGCATAAAGGTCATGAGTCAGCTCATTACAAATCCCCCTGCGCTTTATGTGGCTGTTCCTGAGGTGAAAAAGTATATCGGCGGTTACAGAAATCCCACAAAAGATCCTTCTGCCTTTGAGGCAGCGAATTCCTCCGCATATGCGAGCTATCAAAATGACAGGAATAGCCGTCTATTAAGCGGCGGCAGTAAAAACAGCTTTGATTATAGCAGCATGAAGGGGCAGCAGGTTGAGCTGCGCACCATTATACAAAATCTTTCGAATACCCAAGCGAAGACTGTGACCCTGCGCCTGTGGGTGGAACATTCCAACGGCGAAAAAGCGGTCACGACAGATGGGGAGCAGGTTTTCACTACGCAGGAGTTTGACATCCCTGTTTGGAAAGAGAAAAGCAAATTCTGGACAAAGGGTGCGTTGGATTACGAGGGCAGCGACTTTAATTCCGGCCTTGTCAACTGCTCTCTGGTTTACACGATTCCGGAGAATGCCATTCTGCAATCCGGCGATACCATCGGCTTTGAGATTGTAGATCATGCGACAGGCGAGGTATTGGCTGATGATGATACGGAGCAGCAGCGCTATGTCAATGTCACCATCCAATATCAGCTGGAGGATGGCACAGATGTTCCAAACACCATGCCGACTACCTTTACTGTTCCGGTAGGCAAAAAGGTTGATTGGCAGCCGCCGCAGGAACTGCACGGCTACACTTTTGTTAAAGCGGAGGGGATGGAAAATGCTGTCCCGAACAGTGGTATGACGATTCGTTATATTTATAAAAGGTCTGAGGAACGCCCCGAGCCGCCGGTGACAAAAAATTATACGGTGCAATACAATTGGGGCTCTGTATTCCCGACAGGCGCAACGCTGCCGCTAAATAGCAGCTCCTATTCGAGTGTGCAACAGGCGAAGGCGGCTGTGGATAAGAAATATACCTCCACAACACGCATTCAGGCACAAAAGGATGGTAAAAACGGCACATGGGCTTTTTCGGGCTGGGATGCCGGCAACCTAAACGGCACAACCGTGGTATTCCGTGGAAGTTGGAGTTTTACGGCGGATACAGCGCCGATAACGCCTCCGAGCGGTACAGCAAGCTACAAGATTACCGCAACGGCAGGTATCGGTGGAACAATCTCTCCCGGTGGCACGACAACGGTATCTGCCGCAGGTCAGCTTACATATACAATCAAGGCGAACGAAGGATATTATATTGCGGACGTAAAGGTGGATGGTTCGGAAGTGACAGCAACCACAAGCTACACCTTTAGTGATGTGAATACTGATCACACCATAGAAGTTACCTTTAAACAGGAAAGCCAGACACCGAATAACACCTATCAGATTATTGATGGAGCAAACAGTAGTTGGACGCATGACAGTGATGGTAATATCACCATCCGGGGTAACGGAGACTTCTCCAAGTTTACCGGAGTTAAGGTGGACGGAAATTTGATAGACAAGAGCAACTACACTGCAAAGGAAGGCTCTACCATTATCACACTGAAAGCTTCCTACCTGAATACACTTTCGGCAGGAACCCATACAGTTGAAATCCTTTGGACGGATGGTTCTGCAAGCACCACATTTGCCATCAAAGCAAATACCACAGATAACAAGCCATCGAGTGGAACTGATAAGAAGGATGATGCACCTAAAACCGGGGACAACACACCGAGTGTATGGCTGTTTATACTATCAATTCTTTCCGGAACGGGATTGATTATTACCGTAAAGAAACGCAGAGAAAATTTGAATTTATAGAAACGATAGTTAAAAAATAAAACGAGAAAATAACCATGGAGAAGGCGGGCATGTATGTCCGTCTTTTCTTCAAAGAAAACACAACAGGAAAAAAGGTAGAAGTGGATTACATGGTGTCACCTAAAGGAATTGCATCAGTGGAAATTGTTGGTGAAAATATAGTTTTATGTAGAGATGATACAAATGGTGAGTTGAGAATACTGGTTGGATTTGGTATACTAGCAGTAATCAGGATGAAGAGCAGATGGCATTTAAAAGAAAGCAGAAGAAACTATTGATGAGATTAGAAAGGCATAAATATGAAAAAGAAATTAAATTTTATTTTTAGTCTAATAGTGGTCGTTATGTTATTTGTCACGGGATGTGGTAATTCAAAAACAACTGTTTCGTATACCTATAAGGTCGAAACAGGTGATAACATCACAATTTCGTTGACAACAAATGATGGATATGAGTTAACGTCGGACATTCCTTTTGTCATTTCTAAGGATAAAAAGGAGTTAAGTCAGGGTATATTTATTTCAGCTGAGTATTTTACTGCATATGTTGATAGTGTAAAAAATAACGAAAAAGCAGAAATTATTGATGAAGGTACTAAATCGGATTGTAGTTATGTAATGTGGAATTATAATGATTCTGAGTTTAATTACGTAGTGAAGATTAATGGTACAAATACCGGTATGTTAATTGCTAATAATATTTCCGAGGAATCAGCTAAGGAATGTTTTGACAGATTAGAAATAAAAGTAAAAGAATAAAATACGATATATTTTTCGGTTTCTGCAATCAATAAATTTAGGCTCTGAGTATATATTAGAAGGTTGAGCAGACTATATTAATTATGGGAAGGAGCCTTTTTTGTATAGCAGAGAAGAAAACAGCTTAATTAATTTGGAGGAATAAAATATGTTAGAAGTAGGAAAAAAAGCACCGGACTTTGAATTGCCGGATCAGAATGGAAAAATGCATAAATTAAGCGATTATGCAGGAAAAAAAGTGATCTTATATTTTTATCCAAAGGATAATACACCGGGATGTACGAAGCAGGCATGTGGCTTTTCTGAGCGTTATCCACAGTTTACTGAGAAGGGAGCTGTTATTCTCGGAGTAAGCAAGGACTCTGTAGCGTCTCACAAGAGATTTGAAGAAAAATACGGACTGGCATTTACGCTATTAGCAGATCCGGAGCGTAAAGTTATTGAAGCATATGATGTCTGGAAAGAAAAGAAAAATTATGGAAAAGTATCTATGGGTGTAGTAAGAACTACATATCTTATTGATGAGCAGGGAATCATTATAAAGGCAAATGATAAAGTCAAGGCGGCAGATGATCCTGAAAATATGCTTAAGGAATTGGCATAATGAAGATTATTTTATCACCTGCAAAAAAGATGATTGTAGATACCGATAACTTAGCACCGGTTGAACTGCCTGTCTATATTGATAAGACAGCAGAAGTATTAAACTGGATGAAAAGCAAATCAAAAGAAGAACTGAAAGCTATCTGGAAATGTAATGACAAGATTGCAGAGCAGAACTTTAACAGATTGGAAAATATGGATCTTTATAACAGGCTTACTCCGGCTGTTTTAGCATATGAAGGGATTGCATTTCAATATATGGCACCATCTGTGTTTGAAATTCAGCAGTTTGAGTATTTGCAAAATCATTTAAGAATCTTGTCTGCGTTTTATGGCATTTTAAAACCAATGGATGGTGTGACTCCTTATCGTCTTGAAATGCAGGCAAAGGTTGGAATTGGAGATGCAAAAAATCTGTATGAGTACTGGGGAGAATTGTTATATCGCTCAGTAATCGATGACAGTAGGATTATCATTAATCTTGCATCAAAAGAATACTCAAAATGTATAGAAAAGTATCTGACACCACAGGACAGATATATTACGATTGTATTTTGTGAGTTATCCGGAGATAAATTGGTAACAAAAGGTACCTATGCCAAGATGGCTCGTGGTGAAATGGTCAGATTCATAGCGGAAAATAATATTGAAAATCCGTTGGAAATTCAGAAATTTGACAGACTCGGATATTCGTTTAGGTCTGATTTATCTTCAGATTCAGAATATGTATTTGAACGCAAAATAAAATAGTTATTCAGGTAAAAGATGCTCAGTTTGGCAGCTTTTATAATAAAGAGAATTATCACTATTTTTATTGACAACAGGATGATAGTGACATATAATCCTTATTAAGAACTAATCCTAATAAGGAGAACAAATGACAATTAGGAGAAATACCATTCAAAAAGATCTTGTAAGAAATACCGTATACGAAATGAGAAGACACGTTACGGCAAATGAAGTGTATGAATTTATAAAAGAAGCATATCCAACAATTGGAAAAGGAACTGTATATAGAAATCTTGATATATTGGTAGAGGAAGGTGCATTAAGAAAGGTTGAAGTTCCGGATGGACCGAACCGATTTGATTTTACATTGAAAAATCATTACCATGTAAGATGTATAAAGTGCGGTGAAATTTTTGATGTGGATATGGATCAAATACCGGATTTGCTGGAAAGAATTCATAACACTCATGGAATTGAATTTGTGGATTATGATATTTCATTTAAAGGCATTTGCCCGAAATGCAGGGAGAAGGTAAAGGAGGAACAGCATGGATAGGAAAGCAATGTATAAGTTGAGTTATGGACTGTTTATATTGACCGCTAAAGAAGCAGAAAAAGACAACGGATGCATCATTAATACAGCCATTCAGGCAGCTTCGGAACCAAACCGGTTAAGTATCTGTGTAAATAAGGCAAATTATACGCATGATATGATTCAAAGAACCGGAAAATTTACTGTATCAGTCTTAAATCAGAAGGCACAATTTGAATTGTTCAAACATTTTGGCTTCCAATCAGGAAGAGATACCAATAAGTTTGAAGCGTTTGAGCAGTGTGCCAGGGGTACAAATGGTATTTATTATATTACACAAGGTACCAATGCATACATTTCTGTGACGGTTACTAAAACAGAGGACTTGGGTTCACATACGATGTTTATCGGTGAGATAACCGATATGGAAGTTTTAAGCAATGTTCCTTCAGTAACATATGATTATTATCAGAATAATATTAAGCCTAAGCCGCAGGAGGTTGGAAAAACAGATGACAGTCAGACAATATGGCGTTGCAGAATTTGCGGATATGAATATGTAGGCGAGGAATTACCGGATGACTTTATATGTCCTTTGTGCAAGCACCCGGCATCAGATTTTGAAAAAGTAGTAAAGAAAACGGAGGTAAAAGAGATGGCAGAAAACAAATATGCAGGAACACAGACAGAGAAGAATTTACAGGAGGCATTTGCAGGGGAATCACAGGCAAGAAATAAGTATACCTATTTTGCTTCTGTAGCGAAAAAGGAAGGTTACGAGCAGATGTCAGCATTGTTTTTAAAGACTGCAGATAATGAGAAAGAACATG
>OGOB01000137.1_pt1 | contig 53122 bp, 38 predicted proteins | sample 1573611 | NCBI WGS metagenome assembly OGOB01 (sample SAMEA2582016, study PRJEB24529) | metagenome | biome: Human gut stool | place: China | collected 2011 | reverse complement strand
ATGGCGGTTTGTTCAAGACCAAGGGTGTAGGTCAGCGCATCCTCGCTGCAGCCATCAACTCTCCTATCTCTGTCATGGAGACAGCAGGCGAAGGTGGTGCCTGGGGTATTGCCCTGCTCGCAGGCTATCTCGTTAACAACGATGAGAAGTTGAGCCTTGCAGATTACCTCGACAAGAAGGTATTCGCAGGCAATACGGGTGTTGAGATTGCACCTACAGCAGAAGACGTTGCCGGTTTCGATAAGTACATCGAAACATATAAGGCAGGCTTGGCCATTGAGCAGGCTGCCGTAGCAAATAAGAAATAAACTAATAAAAAATAAGTATGTTTGTGGGGGAATTTTCCCTCACAAACGTATTATAAATAAAATATATCAATTCAACCCTATTTATAAACAAAACAAAACTTACGCATAATATGAACAGACTTTTCGCTACTGCTCTCTTATCTGCAACTGTAGCCTTCTCAGCACAGGCTCAGGACGTGACAGGTACAATCCATGCGAACCAGGGAACGCAGAAGATCAACCGAGAAATCTATGGTCAGTTTGCCGAACACCTCGGTAGCTGCATCTATGGTGGTCTCTGGGTGGGTCCGGATTCCAACATCCCTAATACCCAGGGTTATCGCAACGACGTGCTCCAAGCCCTCAAGGACCTCAAGGTTCCTGTATTAAGATGGCCAGGAGGATGCTTCGCTGACGAGTATCACTGGATGGACGGTATCGGTCCTCGCGAGAAGCGCCCTAAGATGCAAAATAACAACTGGGGTGGCACCATCGAGGACAACTCTTTCGGTACTCATGAGTTTCTGAATCTCTGCGAGATGCTGGGCTGCGAGCCTTACATCAGCGGAAACGTGGGTTCAGGCACAGTAGAGGAGTTGGCTAAATGGGTGGAATATATGACCAGCGACGGCGATACTCCTATGGCCAAGCTCCGTCGACAGAATGGTCGCGATAAGGCCTGGAAGGTGAAATACCTCGGCGTGGGTAACGAGAGTTGGGGATGCGGTGGAAACATGCGTCCAGAGTACTACTCTGATCTCTACCGCCGCTACTCTGTATATTGCCGCAACTACGATGGCAACGAGCTTTACAAGATTGCTTCAGGAGCCAGCGACTACGATTACAACTGGACCAAGGTGCTGATGGACCGTGTAGGTCACCGCGCCAACGGAATCTCCTTACATTATTATACGGTAACCGGCTGGAACGGCAGCAAGGGTTCTGCCACCAAGTTCAGCAACGACGACTACTACTGGACCATGGGCAAGTGCCTCGGCATCGAAGATGTAATCAAGAAGCACGAAGCCATCATGGACAAGGCAGATCCAAAGAAGCAGATTGGTCTGCTCGTAGATGAATGGGGAACCTGGTGGGATGAGGAGCCAGGCACCATCAAGGGTCACCTCTATCAGCAGAACTGCATGCGCGATGCCTTCGTTGCCGCTCTCTCACTGAATGTCTTCCATCGCCATGCCGACCGCATCAAGATGGCAAACATCGCCCAGGTGGTTAACGTGCTCCAGTCTATGATTCTGACTGATACCAAGGGTACCGGCCACATGGTACTGACCCCAACCTACCACGTATTCAATATGTATAAGGACTTCCAGGATGCTACCTTCCTGCCAATGGATGTGAAGTGTGATTCTCTGGATGTTCGTGGCGACCAGCACGCTAAGGATGGCAGAAAGATTCCTATGGTATCTACTTCTGCAGCCAAGAAGGCAGACGGCACCGTGGTAGTTTCACTCGCCAACGTAAGTCTCGACAAGGCACAGGAGGTAGAGTTCAACCTCGATGGTCTGAAGGCTCCAAAGGTAGTGGCAGGACAGATTCTTAGCTGCAAGAAGGTGAGCGATTTCAATGATTTCGAGCACCCTGAGGTAGTGAAGCCAGCCACCTTCAAGGATGCGAAATTGAAGAAAAACACCTTGAAAGTGAAAATTCCTGCAAAATCTATCGTAGTTTTGAAAATAAAGTAGTATATTTGTAGGGTAATTCAATCAATTCATCAGCCCATTCTTGGTTAAGGGGCTGATGGATAAACAGTTCCGTAAATCCATTGCACCAAGGAATGAGATGGCAGGAATGTTTCAGCAGAAATCAGTAGAAAATCAGTAGAAAATCTATAACAATAATAAATACATTATATTATGATGAACGACATTAAAGTAATGAATCATGCAGCTAATAACATCCGTATCTTGGCTGCTTCAATGGTAGAAAAAGCAAACTCTGGTCACCCAGGTGGTGCCATGGGTGGTTCTGATTTCATCAACGTGCTCTTCGCTGAGTACTTGGTTTATGATCCAGCAGATCCAACATGGACGGGTCGCGACCGCTTCTTCCTCGACCCAGGTCACATGAGCCCAATGCTCTATGCAGGTTTGGCAATGCGCGGTTTCTTCTCAATGGAAGACCTCAAGCAGTTCCGCCAGTGGGGTTCTGTAACTCCAGGTCACCCAGAGCTCGACCTTCAGCGTGGTATCGAGAACTCATCTGGTCCTCTCGGTCAGGGTCACGCCCTCGCAGCTGGTGCAGCTGTAGCAGAGAAGTTCCTCGAGGCTCGTCTGGGTTCAACCATGATGCAGCACAAGATTTACGCATACATTTCTGATGGTGCTGTAGAGGAAGAGATTTCTCAGGGTGTTGGTCGTATCGCCGGTAACCTCGGCTTGAACAACCTCATCATGTTCTACGATTCCAACGACATTCAGCTCTCTACAGAGTGTGGCGTTGTAATGAACGAGGATACTGAGATGAAGTACAAGGCTTGGGGCTGGAATGTCATCAAGATTAACGGTAACGACGTAGCTCAGATTCGTGAGGCTCTCGATGCTGCTCAGAAGGAGCAGGATCGCCCTACCCTCATCATCGGTAAGACAGTAATGGGTAAGGGTGCCCTCCGCGCAGACGGCACAAGCTACGAGGCTTGCATCAACACTCACGGTGCTCCTCTCGGTGGCGACGCATACGTAAATACTATCAAGAACCTGGGTGGTGATCCTGAAAATGCATTCGTTATCTTCGACGATGTAAAGGAGATCTACGCTAAGCGTGCTGAGGAGTTGAAGAAGATCGTTGCTGAGCGCAAGGCTGCAGAGGCTGAGTGGCGCAAGGCTAACCCAGAGAAGGCTGCTCAGATGGATGAGTGGTTCAGCGGCAAGGCTCCTAAGGTAGACTGGAGCAAGGTTGAGCAGAAGGCTGGTTCAGCTACACGTGCAGCATCTGCTGCTTGTCTCGGTGTTTTGGCAGAACAGGTTCCTAACATGATCTGTGCTTCAGCTGACCTCTCTAACTCTGATAAGACTGATGGCTTCCTGAAGAAGACCAAGAGCATCGTTCGTGGTGACTTCTCAGGTGCTTTCTTCCAGGCTGGTGTTGCAGAGTTGACAATGGCTGACATGTGTATTGGTATGATGCTCCACGGTGGTGTGGTTGCAGCAATGGGTACATTCTTCGTATTCTCTGATTATATGAAGCCAGCTGTACGTCTCGCAGCCCTGATGCAGGTTCCAGTTAAGTTCATCTGGACTCACGATGCATTCCGCGTTGGTGAGGATGGACCTACTCACGAGCCAGTTGAGCAGGAGGCACAGATCCGCTTGATGGAGAAGTTGAAGAACCATGCAGGTAAGGACAGCGTTCGCGTATTCCGCCCAGCTGATGCTGATGAGACTACAGTTTGCTGGAAGCTCGCTATGGAGAACGTTGATACTCCAACAGCTTTGATTTTCTCTCGTCAGGGCATCGCTAAGTTGCCAGAGGGAACAGATTACGAGCAGGCAGCTAAGGGTGCTTACATCGTAGCAGGCAGTGACGAGAATCCAGATGTTATCCTGGTAGCTAGCGGTTCAGAGGTTTCTACATTGGAGGCTGGTTGCGAAGCATTGCGTGCTGATGGCATCAAGGTTCGCGTGGTAAGTGCTCCATCAGAGGGCTTGTTCCGTGGTCAGAGCAAGGAATATCAGGAGAGCGTATTGCCAAAGAACGCTAAGATCTTCGGTATGACTGCCGGTCTTCCTGTAACACTCCAGGGTCTTGTAGGCGCTAATGGTAAGGTTTGGGGTATGGAGAGCTTCGGTTTCTCTGCTCCTTACAAGGTGCTCGATGAGAAGCTCGGCTACACAGGCGAGAACGTTTACAAGCAGGTAAAGGATTTCTTGGCTGAGGCTTAATTAGAATAATTCGTTAGGATTCACTTAAAAAACTTAAGTATTATGGAAGTAAAGACAGTTGGTATTGCATGTGACCATGCAGGTTTTCCATTGAAGCAGTTCGTATTGGAATATTTGGAGAAGAAGGGTTATCCTGTAAAGGATTACGGTACATACAGCGATGCAAGCGTTGACTATCCAGACTTCGGTCATGCTCTTGGCGAAGGCATTGAGAGCGGCGAGGTTTATCCAGGTATCGGCATTTGCGGAAGCGGCGAAGGTATCGCCATGACATTGAACAAGCATCAGGGTGTACGTGCCGGTTTGGCATGGTGCAAGGAGATTGCTCATCTCGTTCGTCAGCACAACGATGCCAACGTATTGGTACTTCCTGGCCGTTTCATTGACAACAAGACTGCCGAGGCTATCCTCGACGAGTTCTTCACCACTACTTTCGAGGGTGGTCGTCATGAGCGTCGCGTTAAGAAGATTCCTGTTCAGCAGTAATTGTGTTGAACTGAATATAGCCAAAGCCCCCATCCCGCTTGAAATAGCAGGCTGGGGGCTTTTTTTATTTAGTCTTAAGGCAAAAAATATTTTCCCTTAAGGCTAAATATTTTTTGCCTTAAGGGAAATCTTTTCCTTCAAAATCAACTTCTTTATTTTGTTTTACTTGACTTCTTTTTCAATTCCAATTTCGGAATCTTTACTTTCTGACCAGCTTTCAACTTGCCGGAACCATTGAGAGCCTCAACATAACACTCCATGCCCGGACCGAAATAACGCTTGCTGATAGCTTCTATGGTCTGACCCTCTCGGGCTGTAACCACCTCGGCTACACCCACGATGCGATAAGCACCTGTGCGGACACGGACATCCTGGTCATACTTGGCAGATGCGTGAGCAGTAGCATTTTCGGTTTGATGCTTCTTTGCCTCTGCTAACTTCTTGGCTTCAGTCTGCTTATTTAGTTCTGCCTGTTTTTTAGCCTCAGCTTCTTTCTGCTGCTTAGCAGCAAGAAGAGAGTCCTTCTTATCTACCTGCTTACCATCAGTCTCAGCCATTTTCACAGCTTCGCTTGCCTGCACCATTCGGATACTGTCTTCTATCGCCTTCTTTCGCAAGATTTCTTCCTGCGAAAGAGAAGCCGGAGTTGATTTAGCAGCCTTGTTGTCCTGATGGAAGTTATCCAGTTGAAGGGCTAGATGGTCGCGTTGCGCTGCCATCTTACCATAATTAAAGGCAAACCAACCGATGCCGCCAATCAAAGCTACGATGATGAAACAAGCAACTACTACCAGATAACGAGGAATCACTACACCCTTTTTGGTGGATTCAAAAGTATCGTAAGACTCTGAGTTTTCTGATGTTTCTGAATCTGAAGTAGAAGCAGCTTCAACTAAAGGTTCAGAATCAGATGCTGATTTTAGCTTTGACTCAGCTTCAAGTTCAGGTGTAGGCTCAGGTTCAAGCTCTGACTCTGGATCTGGTTCAAACTCAGATTCAGATAAAGAATCAGATACAGGCTCTGGTTCAGGTTCTGATTCTCTCAAATCTGCCAGTTCTTCCTGATTTTCCAATTCATTCTGAACTTCTTCCTGCTCACCAGCCTCATCCTTCATTTCCTTAACCGACTTTTCTACAATGGTTTCTGTTATGATTTCAGGAGAAGTTTCATAGTGAGATTCAGATTCGCCTATTACAACTACTTCATCGCTTACGGATGGAGTGTCTGTTTCCTCCAGGAAATCAATCACATCTGAAGTTTCTGAAGTATCAGATATTTCAGAAATATCAGTTGCTTCAGAAGTATCATCTGATGCTTCAGAACCATCCAAAGGTTCAGGAATCTCCTCAGCCTCATTCATCTGCCGGTTCTCAGCGAGCAGCTCTTCTGCCTCAAACTTCCTGTCGATTTCATCAAACTCTACCCCGTCGTTCACCACCACCGTCTCAAACTGGGCAAACGGCTTGTTGATGATTTCCTTGAGAATCGTATCCGGGGTAAAGGAGATTTTATCTCTTCCCTCGATGACGATGCGTTCGCCAGTGTTGACATCCACGCTCTCCCGATCCTTCACCGAAGTAACCTTGAAGGTTCCAAGCCATTTCATCTTTACCTGCTTGTCGGCCTGGAGCCCTTCATTAGCTACATCAAACATTTTTCTGATGAACAACTCGGCATCCTGCTGACTGATACCTGTTTTCTCAGCCAGCTTCTGTGCCAATACAGTCAAACTGTTCTTACTCATAAGCTTCTCCTCCATTCTTTAGCTTTTCCTTAACGGCAGCAACAGGACGAAAGCCGAGCACCAGTTTAGGCGGAACCAGCTGTCGCTTCCTGGTGGTAGGATTCACCACCACGCGCTCTAGGCGCTTCTTCACCTCGAACGTACCAAAGTTGGGGATGGAGACCATTTCCCCCTCCTCAAATTCAGCAATCAGGGCATCTATCACCTTGCGCACCATCTTCTGGGTGTCGTCTTGCGAATAACCCGTCTGCTGAGCCAGTTCTGCTATATAGTCCTTATTGTTCATCTTCTGATTCTTTAAATATAATTCTATCTCACTACTTCGCCATACAGGTCGAACTCCTCGCTGCTGGTCATCTTTACCTTGTAGAAACTGCCCACACGCAAGCGCTGGTCTGCCTTGATAAGCACCTCTGGGTCAACCTCTGGCGAACAGAACTCCGTTCTGCCGATATAGTAATCTCCTTCCTTGCGGTCGATAACCACCGGCATCGTGAGTCCCACCTTGCCTGCCTCAATCTCTGCACTGATGTCCTGCTGCAGAATCATCAGTTCGTCAAGACGGCGCTGCTTCACATCGGCAGGAACATCATCCTCGTAGTTCTTGGCACTGTAGGTTCCCTCCTCCTCAGAATAGGCGAAGGCACCCATGCGCTCGAAACGCTGTTCACGCACAAAGTCGAGCAGCTCGTGGAAATCCTCCTCGGTCTCGCCTGGGAAACCTACCATCAGCGTGGTGCGGATATGGATGCCCGGCACGCGGTTGCGGATGATGGTGAGCAGGTCAAGCGTCTCCTGCTTGGTTACGTGGCGATGCATGCGAGTGAGCATGTGGTCGCTGATGTGCTGCAGGGCGATGTCGAGATACTTGCATACGTTTGGTTTCTCGCGCATCACATCGAGCAGATCGAGCGGGAACTGGTTTGGATAGGCGTAATGCAGACGAATCCACTTAACGCCAGGGATATCGGCCATCTCGCTGATGAGTTCGGTGATATGATGCTTGCCATCGATATCCATGCCGTAGTAGGTAAGTTCCTGAGCGATGATCTGGAATTCCTTCACGCCATCAGCCACCAGTTCGCGCACCTCGTTCAGGATGTCTTCCTTAGGACGGGAAATATGCTTGCCCGTGATGAGCGGAATGGCGCAATAGGCGCAGCGGCGGTCGCAGCCCTCTGAAATCTTGATGTATGCATAGTGGTGAGGGGTGGTAAGATGGCGGCGCTCGTTGCAGGCAGGCACTTCTGCCTTACCCAGCTCCTTGAGCAGTTCCTTGTAGTTGAACTTGCCGTAGAACTTATCCACCTCAGGCATCTCAGCCTCCAATTCCTTCTGATAACGCTGCGAGAGGCAGCCCATCACATAGAGCTTGTTCAGGCGTCCCTCTTCCTTAGCCTGGATAAATTCGAGGATGGTGTCGATGCTTTCCTGCTTGGCATCCTCGATGAAGCCGCATGTGTTGATGACGGCTATCTCGCCCTGAGGGCGCTTTGAATCGTGTACACAATGATAGCCGTTCGCCTCAAACTGCTTCATCAACAGCTCGCTGTCGACCAGGTTTTTAGAACAGCCCAAAGTTATGATATCTATCTGGTTCTTTTTCATTCACCTATACCTTATTATATATACTAATCTGATTCCCGTTTCTTTTCACATAAATTGCATCCGAAATCTACTTTGATTTCTTGAACAGGGAATCCACGAATTCCTTCTTGTTGAAGAGTTGCATGTCTTCCATTCCCTCACCCAATCCGATGTATTTCACCGGCACCTTGAGCTGGTCGGAGATTCCGATGACCACGCCGCCCTTGGCTGTGCCGTCAAGCTTGGTGATGGCAAGAGAAGTGATATTGGTTACAGCGGCAAACTGCTTAGCCTGCTCGAAGGCGTTCTGACCCGTACTGCCATCCAATACGAGCATCACCTCGTCTGGCGCCTCAGGCATCACCTTCTTCATCACCTCCTTAATCTTCTTCAGCTCGTTCATCAGGTTCACCTTGTTATGCAATCTTCCTGCAGTATCGATGAGCACCACGTCGGCACCATTTGCCTTGGCACTCTGCAGGGTGTCGAAAGCCACGCTTGCAGGGTCGGAACCCATCTGCTGCTTCACCACCGGTACACCCACGCGGTCGCCCCAGATGGAAATCTGCTCCACGGCTGCGGCACGGAAGGTATCGGCAGCACCCAGATAAACCTTCTTGCCAGCCTTCTTAAACTGGTAGGCAAGCTTACCGATGGTAGTAGTCTTGCCTACTCCATTTACACCCACCACCAGGATAACGTATGGCTTGTGGTCGGAAGGCAAGTCCCAATTCTCATTGTCATCGCTATGGTTCTCTTCCAGGAGGCTGGCGATTTCCTCTCTTAAGATTCTGTCGAGCTCCGAGGTAGAAACATACTTGTCGCGAGCCACGCGCTCCTCGATGCGATGAATGATCTTCACCGTAGTCTCTACGCCCACATCCGATGTGATGAGCACCTCTTCGAGGTCGTCGAGCACATCGTCATCTACGGTTGACTTACCAGCCACCGCACGAGCTAATTTGCTAAACACACTCTCCTTGGTTTTTTCAAGTCCTTTATCGAGAGTTTCTTTCTTTTTGTTGCTGAATAATCCGAATAATCCCATAATTATAGCTATATTTTTTGCAAAGATACAAAAAAAAACGAAAGCATCGGTACATTTTTTGGAAAAAACACCAAAAAAAGTACCGATGCATGCTATTTATTCCTTTATTGACTATTTTTACAGGCTATTATTGAGTGCCATTAAGGCAAGAACTGCCTCATTATATTCGTTGATGACCTCAGCCTGCTTCAACCGCATATCTATCGCCTCCTGCAAAGCACTGGTGTATTCCACATAACTGATTTCACCATTCTCATACTCCAGCGTGCTGAGCCGTTCGATGTCTTTTGCCTTCACCAGATTCTCGCCGCTGTAATATTCCATTCGCTTGATGGCATTCTGCAGGCGGTTATATCCCTGTTTGTAATCCCGCTCCTTTTCGCGCTGCTTCTGCTGCATCGCCAACAGAGCCACTTCGCGGTCTTTCTGCGCAGCCTTCACCTTCGCCTTGGTTGCGCCATAGAAGAGCGGAACCCCCACGGTTACTTCGAAACCGAAGAAATTGCCTTCGGTGAAGCGCTGGCGATTGATGTGATAGGGATCCCAGCTATCGATGAGAAGCTGCGAGCGCAAAGCCAGAGAGAGCGATGGCGCATAGCCCGTCTTGGCACACTTCACCTCTTGGTCGAGCGCCGAGATGAGGTCTTTCTGATATTGCGCATCGGCAGTCTGCTGATAGTTGAAGGCTGCATTCATGGGCGAACGCTGCGAGATGACAAGGTTGTCGGCGGCAGGCACCACAGGCGTAGTGGTGTTGAGCAGCGCCATCAGGGCTGTCTGCAGATTCTCTGCCTCGTTCTTCACCTTCGTCATCTCCAGGCGGTTGTCGTTTCTCATGCGATCGGCAGAGAGGAACTCCAGCTGTCTCGCCTCGCCCGCCCTGGATCTCTTTGCGGCAACATCGCAATAGCGCTGGATGACGGAATCCTGCTGCAGCAGAATCTGAAGGCGATGGGTCTGGTAAAGCATCGCATAATAAACATTGGCTATTTCGAGTCTGAGCTGCTGGGAGGTGACGTTCAATCTGCTTTTTTCTGCCTGGGTCTCTGCCTTCAACTGATTGCGACGGGCTGTATAGACCGTAGGAAACTCGATGCTCTGCGAGAAGGTGAGTCCGTTGTCTGTATCGCCGCTGGATGCCGGGTTCTGCGAGAAGGCGATTTCCGTCTTGTCCAGATTCCATGCCGTTGCCTGCATCACCTGAGCCTTTTCTATGGCTTTTCTGCCGGTCTGCAAGGCGATGTTCTGCTTATCAGCCAGTTCGAAACACTGCAGCAAGGTCATCTTCTGACCCGGAATACTTGCATCAAAGCGTGATGCATCCGAGGCAGAAAGATGTGCATCTTCCATCTTTACAGAAAGATGTGCATCCGTCGCCAAAGGCATCAGCAGCATCCAGGATGCAAGCCATATATGATTCTTCTTAAAAAACTTCTTCATATTATTCAATTCTAATGCTTGATATTCAAACAAGTTCAGTATCTGAAAATTCTAACGCCTGGTAAATGTCTTGTAGATGGCAGGGAGCACCAGCAGGGTGAGCAGGGTACTCGTGATGAGTCCGCCAATCACCACCGTGGCAAGTGGTCGCTGCACCTCGGCACCATCGCCCTGCGAGAGCGCCATCGGGAGGAATCCCATGGAAGCCACCAAAGCCGTCATCAGGACAGGACGCAGACGGAGCATGCAGCTATCGATGATGCGACGATGAATCATCTCACCCGCACTGGTTCCCGCTGTCGGTGGCAACCGGAGCTGTTCCTTCTGCATCTGGTTCATCTGACCGATGAGCACGATTCCGTTGAGCACCGCCACACCGAAGAGGGCGATGAAGCCCACACCTGCCGAAATACTGAAAGGCATACCGCGGAGCCACAAAGCCCAGACACCACCTATCGCAGCCAGAGGAATAGCCGAGAAGACGAAGAGCGACTCTTTTACATTCTTCACCGTGGCATAGAGCAGCAGCAGGATGATGACCAGCGCTATCGGAATCACCACCATCAGTCGGCGGCTGGCACTCTGCAGATTCTCAAACTCACCACCATAATTATAATAGTAGCCTTCTGGAAGTTTCAGCTTTTCGTCGAGAATCTTCTGGATATCCTCCACCGTGCTTTGCACATCACGCCCCTTCACATTGAAGCCCACGTAGATGCGTCGGGCACCATTCTCATGCGACACCTGTGCAGGAGCAGGCGAATTATCGATATCCGCTACTTGCGAAAGCGGAATATTCGTGCCACCCTTCAGCGGAATACTCAACAGTTCAAGCTGCTCTACATTGCGCTGCGAAGGATCCATGCGAAGCACGATATCAAATTTCCTGTCGCCCTCGTAGACGGAACCAGCCACAGCACCGGCAAAGGTAGTCTCCAGAATACTGCTGATATCATCCACGCTGATGCCGTAAGCCGCCATCTTCTCGTGGTTGTATCTTACCTGGATTTGAGGCAAGCCGGCAACTTCTTCTACAAAGATGCCACTCACGCCCGGCACGCCTTCTATCATCTTCTTCACCTTTCCTGCCTGCTGGGTAAGCACATCGAGGTCGTCACCGAAAATCTTGATAGCCACATCCTGCTTGATACCCGTAAGCAACTCGTTGTTGCGCATCTGGATAGGCTGGGAAATCTCTGCCTCCAGACCAGGAATGGCGCTGAGGGTTTCCTCCATCTTCTCCATCAGTTCGGGAGTCGTCTTGGCAGAGGTCCATTCTGCCTTCGGTTTCAGGGCTATCATGATGTCGGCACGTTCCACAGGCATCGGGTCGGTAGGAATCTCGGCGCTTCCGATGCGGCTCACCACCTGCTTGATTTCAGGATATTCCTTCTTGAGCAGTTTTTCAGCCTTGCTGCAGCTCTCCACCATCTGCGAGAGCGACGTTCCCTGCGACATACTCATTTCCACAGCGAAGTCGCCTTCTTCCAGACTCGGGATAAACTCGCCTCCCAGATACTTGAAGCCCACCACGCTGACACAGAACAGAGCTACGGCACCCGTGATGACATCCCTGTTGCGGGCAAGCACCCAATCGAGGATAGGACGATACCAGCCCTGCAACTTCTCTATCATCTTATCAGAGAAAGTCTTTCTGTTGTGCACCTTGCGGCTCAACAGGAGCGAACTTACCATCGGCACATAGGTGAGAGACAGAATGAAGGCACCGAGGATGGCGAAGAACACGGTGAGTGCCATCGGACGGAACATCTTGCCTTCGATGCCCACCAGGGTCATCAGCGGAATGTATACAATCATGATGATGATTTCGCCGAAGGCTGCACTCTGGCGGATGCGGGAAGCCGAGAAGTGAACCTCCTCGTCCATCTGCTTCTGGGTCAGGGCGAAAGGAACCGCATTTCCTTCCTTCTGGCATTGGGCAAGATAGGCCGCACGCACCTCGGGCTGCGAGAAATGACCTGTATTAATATGTGTAACCACCGCCTCGACGATGATGACGGCGGAATCGACAATCATACCGAAGTCGATGGCACCCAATGACATCAGGTTGCCGTCGATGCCGAAGGTCTTCATCATGCCGAAGGCAAAGAGCATACTGAGCGGAATGACACTCGCCACCACCAGTCCTGCACGCCAGTTGCCCAGAAAGATGACAAGCACGAAGATAACGATGAGTCCACCTTCGATGAGGTTGCGGGCGATGGTTCCCTCTACTCTATCCACCAGGTTGGTACGGTCGATAAACGGTTCGATGACCACACCTTCGGGCAGTGATTTCTGAATCTGGCTGATTCGCTCCTTCACGTTTTTGATTACCTCCTGGAAGTTCTCGCCCTTGAGCATGATGGCGATACCTGCCACCACCTCGCCTTCACCATTGCGGGTAACGGCTCCGAAACGGGTGGCATGCCCCAACTGAACCTTTGCCACGTCGCCCACCTTGACTGGCGTTCCATCCACCGTCTTCACCGTGATGTTGGCAACATCCTCCAGATTCTTCACCACACCGATGCCACGGATATAATACTGATTGGAATTCTGCTCAATGTAGCTGCCGCCCGTATTGGCATTGTTGCGCTGCAAGGCATCAAATACCTCGCTTACGGAAACCCCGCTGGCGTTGAGCTGGTCGGTATTGATAGCCACCTCATATTGCTTGACATAGCCGCCCCAACCGCTTACCTCAGCAACGCCAGGGGTTCCGGAAAGCTGTTTACGCACAATCCAGTCCTGCATGGTTCTGAGCTGGGTGAGCGAGTATTTATGCTCGTATCCCTCCTTGGCACGAATGGTATAGTGGTAGATTTCGCCCAATCCGGTGGCGATAGGTCCCATCTCTGTCTCGGTGTTCTTTGGCAGTTCTTTCTCCAACTGTTCCACCACCTGACTCACCTGCGAACGTGCCCAATAGATATCGGCGGCATCGTCGAAGACAAGCGTGATAACCGAGAGTCCGCTTCTTGAAATGCTTCGGCGTTCCTGGATGCGGGGGATATTGGCAAGTGCCATCTCTACAGGAGTAGTTACGTATTGCTCCACCTCCTGGGCTCCCAGCGAAGGAGCCTGCGTGATGACCTGCACCTGATTATCGGTAATATCTGGAGTGGAATCGAATGGAAGATGCACCAGCGACCAGACACCCCATATCGCCAGGGCTATAGAGAGTACTCCAATCACCAGTTTATGGCGAATGGAATAAGTTATAAGTTTCTGAAACATAAGCTACCCTTTCTTAATGCGCATGCTCACCATGTTCGCCTGTAAGCGAAGCCAGATAATAAGCATTCTCGGTTACAATCTTCTTACCGGCAGCTCCATCCTTGCCTTTGAGAAGATGGTCGCATAGCTTCACCTCTGTATATTTACCATCCGAAGCACCTGTGGTTACCTCATGGCGGGAGAAGCTGTAGTTACCCTTGCTGGGAGCTCCATTGAGAGCGAAGACATACTGCTTTCCATCGCTGCTCACGATAGCCTGGGATGGCAAAGCGAGGCACTGCTGGCTGCCTGTAGCTATCTTTCCGCTTACATACATACCTGCGAAAAGCTTTCCGCCATGGGTGTTGCCAGATGAAGAATGCAGATAACTCTTCACACTTGCAGCATCCAATTTTACGTGAACAGCAACGGCTTTCGTGTTATCGTTAAAGTATTGGTTCATGCCATAAACGGTTCCTGAAAGTTTTACGCCAGGCTGATTGGTCAGGTTCAGGGTCACACGATTGCCCACCTTGATCTTCGCCAAATCCTTCTCGAAGACGTTGAGGTCGCATTCCACCGCCTGGGTGTTTCTAATCTTCATCAGAGGAGTCTGCATATCAGCATAACTGCCCAAACTGGCAGTCATCTCGCTCACGATGCCGGAGATAGGTGCACGCAGCGGGAATGCTGTGGTAAACTTGCCTTTGGCTACAGCGGCAGTAGAAATGCCCATCTGTGCCAACTGGCGACCGATGCCCAACATGTTGGCATGAGCCACATGGTAATCTTTCTGAGCCTGCTGCAGGGTGCGCTTGATGCCGGCTCCATTATGAGCAAGCAGCTTCTGACGCTCCATATCAATTCGGGCAAGTTCACACTCCTTGGCAGCCGAATAGTACTCACGCTGCAGACTCACCACATCGGTATTCTCAACAGTGGCAACCACCTGACCCTTGTGTACAAACTGTCCTTCCTTTACGGAAATGCTTTTCACGATGCCTCCCATGAGCGAAGCCACATCGCCCATTGCCTGTGCACGCAGCACGAGCGAACCCTTCGCATCAATGGTAGCATCCATCGCGCGCTCCACAGCCTCACCCATCTTCAAATCTACGGTGCTGACCTGCTTGGCTGTCAACGGAATATGATCAAAATCTACTTCTTCGTGCTCATGTTCCTCGTGTGCATGAGCCTCTGAACCGGTCTGTTTCGCAAAGAAAGCGAAGCCAGCCCAGGCAATCGCCGTAACGGCGACTATTAAAATAATTCTTTTCATGTTTGTTTTTTCCTCAATTTTATAATTCTACACTACAATTTCACACAACGGATCTTATCAAAAATCCGCTGGCAAAAGTACGCAAAAATTCCTGCAACTCAGTTGCATTCGAATCTTCAAACTGATTTTTGCAACCAAGTGGCAAACTTGAATAAAATCATAAAATAGAAGGAGGTCCCCGCCTGCTATAGCCAGCCGACAGTTCCTCAGCAAGAGGAGAAGCTGCCACATGCTGCCATCTCACTGAAATGAGTGAGAGACGAGGGAGGATTAAAAGAGAAGAACAAGACAGGACTACAAACTGATGGCTCTCATCTACCAGCAACTTGCGGATGCCCTTCACTACCTTGGCATTGGTGACAAAGTGGTGCATCTGATGCACACGGCAGTTGCCACGGTCGGTATTCGAATCCTGGTCATGATGCCCAGTATGCTCATCGTTGATGTTGCCATCTTCCTGGCATTCTTCCTGAACCATACAGATACGGTCCATGTGGTGATGATGGCTCACCACCGTGGATAGCAACACCGTGATGGTGGCAATCCAAAGACTGAATATGTATAAGGTTCTCTTGTTCATTCCGCCTGCAAAGTTACGAGTTTTACGGCGAAAATCCAAAGAAATCATCAAAAAACGCGATATAATTTCTTAAAAAAAATAAAAGGTAGTACCCAAAAGCACGAAGACGAACGTTATTACTTTAAATTTTCGTAACTTTGCATCAAAATTACATTATGATAACATGAAAAAAGTATTATTAATTTTCCAACTACTCCTGGCAGTAGTATTGGCCAACGCTCAAATGCTGAACCCCGTGAAGGTGACCAGCACTTTGAAGACCAACGGGTCAGCGGAGGCAGAAATCGTATTTAGTTGTAAGATTCATCCAGGATGGCATGTCTATTCTACTGGCCTTGGTGCAGATGGTCCAATCTCCGCTAGTTTCAACGTCAACAAGATGGAAGGTGCTGAACCGGTTGGCAAGTTAAAGGCAAAGGGAAAAGAGATTTCCACCTTCGACCCGCTCTTCGAGATGAAGTTGCGCTACTTCGAAGGAAGTGCTACCTTTGTTCAGAAGATCAAGTTCACCAAGCCAACGTATGTCATTGATGCATACTTGGAATATGGTGCCTGCAGCGAGCAGAACTGTCTGCCACCAAGCGAGGCTAGCATCAAGAAGAGCGGCACTTCTCCTGCTGTAGATGGCAAGGAGGCTGCAAAAGAAAATGCTGCAGACGGCAACAAGGTTGACGCAGCAGCACTGGCTAAGGCACAGGCCGACTCCCTGGCAAATCTTGCCAATGCAGAGAAAGTGGACAGTACAGCCACTATCGACCCTGCCTTTTCTGTAGCCGTAGATAGCGATGATGCAAAGGCATGGTGGAAACCTGTGGTGAAGGAGTTGCAGGCATTCGGCGGCAACAACGATATCGCAAGCCACGGCATCCTATATATCTTCATCATCGGATTCGTAGGCGGTTTGCTCGCCCTCGTGATGCCTTGCATCTGGCCTATCATCCCAATGACCGTAAGCTTCTTCCTGAAACGTGCCAAGAACGACAAGAAGAAGGGTATCCGTGATGCTATTACCTACGGATTGAGCATCGTGATCATCTATCTGGTTCTCGGTCTTGCGGTAACAGCCATTGCAGGCCCTAGCACCCTGAATGCCTTGAGTACAAGTGCTGTTTTCAACATCATTCTCTTCCTGCTCCTGGCTATATTTGCATTCTCCTTCTTCGGATGGTTCGAAATCAAGTTGCCAGACAGTTGGGGAAATGCCGTAGACAGCAAGGCTTCCAGCACCACAGGTCTGATTTCCATCTTCCTGATGGCATTCACCCTCGTACTGGTCAGCTTCTCCTGCACCGCTCCAATCATCGGATTGCTCCTGGTTCAGACGGTAACATCCGGCGACTGGCTCGCTCCTACCGTGGGCATGTTTGGTTTCGCCCTGGCTCTCGCCCTTCCATTTACCCTCTTCGCCCTCTTCCCATCCTGGTTGAAGTCGGCTCCAAAGTCAGGTTCATGGATGGAGACCATCAAGATTGTGCTTGGTTTCATTGAGCTCGCCTTCTCTTTGAAGTTCCTGAGCGTTGCCGATCTGGCTTACGGCTGGCACATTATGGACCGCGAGGTGTTCCTCTCACTCTGGATTGTCATCTTCGGTCTCTTGGGTCTCTATCTCATCGGTAAGCTCAAGTTCCAGGTAGACGCCATCGGTGGTGACATCAACAAGCCAATGCCAGTGGCTTGCATCATGCTGGGTCTCTGCTCTCTGGCATTCTCAGTATATATGATTCCAGGTCTCTGGGGTGCACCATGCAAGGCTGTCAGCGCTTTCGCTCCACCAATCAACACCCAGGATTTCAACCTCAACGACAAGACCGTGGAATCTGAGTACAAGGACTACGAGACGGGTATGGCCGCAGCCAAAGCAGCAGGCAAGCCTGTGCTCATCGACTTCACCGGTTTCGGTTGCGTGAACTGCCGCAAGATGGAGGCTTCCGTATGGACAGACCCATCTGTGGCTGACAAACTGACAAAGGACTACGTGCTCATTTCACTCTATGTAGACGACAAGACTCCATTGCCACAGCCAATGGAAGTAGAGTTTAACGGCGAGAAGCGCACCCTTCGCACCATCGGTGACAAGTGGAGCTACTTGCAGGCAAGCAAGTTTGGCGCCAATGCCCAGCCTTTCTACGTAGCTGTAGACAACGAGGGAAACCCTCTTACCGGTTCGTTCGGCTTCAAGGAAGACGTAAGTGCTTACCTCGATTTCCTGAACAAGGGTTTGGATCAGTATCGTAAATAATATTAAAACAAACATATCGGAAGCGAGGATGGCATATTATTTGCTACCTCGCTTTCGTCATTTTTATCAGAAATTGACATGCATTGAAAATATCAACTGCAGTAAAAATATCAACAAATAATATAAGTATGAACACAAAAGAAGTTCCAGTCCTGCTTTTGACAGGCTATCTGGGCAGCGGCAAGACAACCCTGCTCAACAAGATTTTGGCAAATAAGAAAGGTATCAAGTTCGCTGTCATCGTAAATGATATCGGCGAGGTGAACATTGATGCGGCACTGATAGAGAAAGGTGGCGTGGTAGGTCAGAAAGACGATTCGCTCGTTTCCCTGCAGAACGGTTGCATCTGCTGCACCCTGAAGATGGACCTCGTAGAGCAGTTGAAGGAAATCGTAGACATGAAGCGCTTCGACTATATCGTGATTGAGGCAAGCGGTATCTGCGAACCAGCTCCAATCGCGCAGACCATCTGCTCCATCCCATCCCTCGGTCCTCAATACATCAAGAACGGAATCCTGCGCCTCGACAGCATCGTTACCGTGGTAGATGCCCTCCGCATGAAGGATGAATTTGCCAATGGTTCCGACCTGATGAAGCAGGATATCGACGAGGAAGATCTGGCGTCACTCGTTATCCAGCAGATGGAGTTCTGCAACATCATCCTGCTGAACAAGGCGGCAGAAGTAGAGCCTAAGGAGTTGGAGCATCTGAAGCAGATTATCCGCGCCATCCAGCCTAAGGCAGAAATCTTTGAGTGCAACTACGGAGATGTAGACCTCGACCTCATCGTCAATACCCATAAGTTCGATTGGCAGACCGTAGCTACCTCTGCCGGCTGGATTCAGGAGATTGAGGCCGAAAGAAACGGTGAAAACGAAGAAGAAGAGGATGAGCACGAGCACCATCATCACGATGAAGACGAGCACGAGCATCATCACCATCATGAGCATGATGAACATGATGAACATGGACATCACCACCACCACCATCACGACCATGACCACGACCACGAAGGCGGCGAGGTGGAGGAATACGGCATCGGAACATTCGTTTATTATCGCCGCAAGCCATTCGACCTGTCACTCTTCGATGAGTTCGTAGCAAGAAAGTGGCCTCGCGACGTGGTTCGCGCCAAGGGTATCTGCTATTTCGCAGACGAACGCGACATGTGCTACGTATTTGAGCAGGCAGGACAGCAGAAAACCGTGAAGCAGGCAGGACAGTGGCTCGCCACCATGCCAGCCGACCAGCTTGCTGAACTCCGCAAGAACAATCCTCAGCTTGAAAAGGAATGGGATGAGGAGTATGGCGACCGCATGATCAAACTCGTCTTCATCGGTCAGCACATCAAGGAACAGAAGGATGCCATCATTGCAGAACTCGACAAATGTCTGGCACTCTAATGTACTTGAAGGGAAGATATGACCTTGAAGAAAGATGAATGAAAATGCAGAAAAAAGTCTATAAAACGAGACTTTTTCTTGACTTAAGATAGAAAACGGAGGAAAAATTGCAGTATTTTTGCAGTTTTTTCTCCGTTTATACTTTTAATTCGTTTTTTTTTGTTAAATTTGCACCCGATTAATAATAATTAGCGAATGTATAAAGAAATGAAGACCGATTTTCGACCTGCATATATCAAGGACTTTGAGGCTTGCTGGAATATCATCGACCAAGCTCGTCGCTCCATGATTGCCTCTGGCCGCCACCAATGGACCAGCGACTATCCTGCCGAACACGACATAAAAGAAGATATCAACAATGGCAATGCCTACGTACTCACTGTGGATGGCGAAATAGCCGTCTATGGAGCAGTCATTCTCAATGGAGAACCTCAGTACGATTTCATCGACGGCAAATGGCTTACCACTGGCGACTACTATGTAATTCATCGCTTCGCCACTCTCCCTAAATACCAACGAGAAGGATTCGCACGTATATTTATTAATAAGGTGAACAGTCTCTGCGAAGTAGAAAAGGTGCCAAGCATCAAGGTGGATACCAATTTCGACAACCTGCCGATGATTGGCCTGCTTTCAAGCATGGGATTCAGCATCTGCGGCAGAATCAACTATGGCAACCGCGGCATGCGCTTCGCTTTTGAGAAGCTTACCATACAACCGCAAATTTATTAAGACTCAATGGAAGATAAAATGATATTGATGAGAAGCTTGGTTGAACAACTCAACCAGGCTTCTGACGTTTATTATAACGGCAAAGGGGAACTGATGACCGACTATGAGTGGGACGCCAAGTTCGACCAACTCAAGAAACTGGAGGAGGAAACCGGTGAAGTGCTGCCCGACTCTCCTACCAACAAGGTTTCAGAAGACACCATCGTGGGCAAGAAGGAAGAACACGAATTTGCCGCCCTATCACTTGCCAAGACCAAACTGGTGAGCGACCTGGTGAAATGGGCTGAAGACCGCCCTATCTGGATTTCCTGGAAACTGGATGGTCTTACCCTTGTAGTAACCTACGACAACGGAAAGCTTTCGAAGATTGTAACCCGTGGCAACGGACATATCGGAACCAACATCACTCATCTGGCATCTGCCATCAGCGGTATTCCTAAAACCATCAAGGAGAAAGGCCATCTCGTGATTCGTGGCGAAGCCGTTATCTCGTATACCGACTTCGAACAGTTTATCATCGAGAGCGAAGGCGATTATGCCAACCCGAGAAATCTTGCTTCCGGTTCGCTGTCACTGAAGGACGCCGAGGAAGTAAAGCAGCGCCATATCCAATGGATTCCCTTCACCCTGGTTTACACCGAGCAGGAAATCAATTCGTGGGGAGAACGCATGCAGATGCTGCAGGATTTAGGCTTCAAACCGGTGGAAAGAACCCGAATCGAACATCCTGACGAAGCAAGCATCCAGGCAGAAATCGACCGCTTCACCCAAAAGGTGACCGACAAGACCAACCCTTATCCTGTGGATGGACTCGTTATCTGCTACGATGATACAGCTTACGCAGCTACCGGTTCCGTAACCGGGCACCATGCCACAAGAGCTGGATACGCCTTCAAATGGCAGGATGAACATGCAGATACAGAACTGGACCACATAGAATGGTCGTGCGCAGCCAACACCATCACTCCGGTGGCAGTATTCAAACCGGTAGAGCTGGAAGGAACCACCGTTAAGCGTGCCTCACTCTGCAACGTAAGCGAATGCGAACGACTGGGCATCGGCGGCAAGGGAAGCAAACTGCAGGTTATCAAGGCAAACAAGATTATCCCGAAGGTAATCAATGTAACGGAACCGATGGGCATCTTCGAGATTCCAACCGAATGCCCGGTCTGCCACGCTGAGGCTACCGTCAAGGAAAGCGAGAGCGGAACAAAGACCCTGCATTGCAGCAATCCCCACTGTGCAGCCAAGCAGATTAAGAAGTTTGCCAGATTCGTGAGCAAGGAAGGTCTCAATATAGAAGGAATCTCAGAACAGACCATCTGGAAGCTGGTAAATGAAGGACTGATCAGCGAATACGCTGACTTCTATCACCTCAACAACTATGCCTACGAGATAGCAGCCTGGGATGGTTTTGGAAAGAAGAGCGTTACCAACATGCTGGAAAGCGTAAGAAAGAGTCGCCAGACAGATGGTCGCCATCTGCTCTATGCCCTCAACATTCCTCTCTGCGGAGGCGATGTGGCAAAGAAACTCATCGAGCGTTATCCGGTAAAAGAACTGATAGAGACTGCCCGCCTCTGTATGTTTGACGATGAGTTTGCCAGCATCGACGGCATCGGACCAGAAAAGAGCGCCAAGTTCATTGGCTGGTTCAAGGACGACACCAACTTCTCCCATGTACAGAAATTGATGAAAGAGCTGGAAATCGTTGAACAGGAACCGGTAGAGAAAGGAAGCGCCTGCGACGGTCTGACCTTCGTTATAACCGGCGATGTACATCATTATAAGAACCGCAACGAGCTGAAGGCTTACATAGAGAGCCAAGGCGGCAAGGTGACGGGAAGCGTAAGCAAGAGCACCAACTTCCTGATCAACAACGATGCTGCCTCTCAAAGTTCCAAGAACAAGAAAGCGCATGAGCTCAACATCCCTATCATTACAGAAGATGAGTTCATCGAGAAATTCGGATAAAAAATCGAGAAATTCGGTTAAAAACAAGAAATCCCTTAGGCTTCATATCAAGTCTAAGGGATTTCTTTTTGTATAGTTAATCCAGGAAATTAGTGTGTTCCGCAATATTGGCCCATAAAGAGGATACCACCACTCTGTGTGTCCTGAATCATATAGACGAACGGATGGTCGGCATGAAACTCTACATTGCGTATCTCCATAGGAGCCATCGATGTGAGCATAACGGCAGCAGTTACGGCAGCCGCCTTGGTTCCACGCTCGCTTACTTCAATCTTAGCTTTCTGTAGCATCTTGCTTACAAAGAAAGGACCATTGGCAAAATGGGTGAAGTTTGCCTCGTTGGGATTGAACATGGAAGGCGCACCCAAGCCGCTGATGATATCATTAAGCGACAACTCCTGCTCGATGGTGAACTTTGGCAGCTTCAGGCTCACCATGCATTCCTCCATGTTGTTTCCCAGATTCGTAATCTTATCAGCATCCAATCCCTTCATCATGTCCTGGATGCTCTTGCCCTCGTTAGGAAGAAGCACCATCATGCGATAGGTACCGTTGCCGTAAGGAAGATCGATAGCCTTGAAGGTATCATTCTCCGAATAGAAGAACTTCTTAACCTGATGCATCATCTGCACTTTCTGAATATCACGGGTGTAACCACGGAAGTTGACCTCCTTTGTATTGCGTGCATCAAACTTCGACTGCCATGTGCCGTTGAAGAAGATGGCATTCATCAGATAAGAAACAGCCTGAGGATCCACCTGGCTGATAAGCTGTGGAATCATGCCATGGGTCTTCTCCTTGCACCAGCCATTGATACGATTGGTGGTTTTACCCGATGTGAAGTCAAGGCTCTCGATGGCAGCCTGATAATTGTCGCCTACCTTCTTGCTGAATGCACTGTTCACAGAGAAGCTCTTGTTGACAGCGATGAAATTGGCAATTTCCACCTTGGTCTGCTTATCAAGACTACCTGCCGTTTGAAGAATAGCCTTATAGGTTTCATTTAACTCATCCACGCCAACACCTTCGCATCCAATGGCTTTCAATATCTCCTGTTGAGTGTTTCCGTCAGCACCGTTCGCCAACATACCCATCAGATAAGCCACACTCATAGGAGAAACCACCTGTGAAGAATGGTCAGAGAGCTTGTCGAAAAGACGAAGGGCGAAAGCATTGTTCTTATGGATAATCTCAAGCTGGGAATCAGAAAGAACCAGATAACTATTGTCCAAGTCCTCTTCATTCTTGCCCATATCGTTACTCTTGATCGCATTAGAATCGCCATTTATCTTCTTGCTGCTAGCGCAGGAAGTCATTGCCATTGCAGCCGTCATCATGAGGGCAGCAGAGGCCATTTTGCTAAAATTACTCTTCTTCATAATCATTCATATTTGTTGATAATCTGTCTATGAAATGCAAGTTTCGACGATTTCTTGCATCAGATAGTTCAAATTTAAGACTCATTAACAGCCTGGTTGACCGAAGCCCCATCAACTGCCTGCTTGCCTGGCATCACACGCAGATGGTATCTGTTGCCGTCAAACTCCACACGCATCAGACTCTGCGGATTGGCTATCTTTGCCAAATCAAGAGCCACATGGCCCATCGTTCTGCGAAGATTCAGTTCTATGCATGAAACAAGTTCCAGCTGACCTTCCTTGGAGGCAATCATCATATCCACGCCAAAAGGTCCGCTATAGACATCCTTCAACGCAGGTTCCATAATATCTATAATTCGCTGACGTGCAGAAGAAAGAGTCTCTTCACTCACGTATTGCTTCAAGATTTCCAGTTTTTCCTCTTCCGAGCAGAGCAGGTTGCCAGAATAAGCATTCTTGATGGTATCAAACAACGAGAGTCCCAGATAGTTCACCTTGCCGTCACGCATTTCGAACTCCATACCGAAGTCTTTCACCTTATTATAATAAGGCTCCACGGTAACGCCACCCTGTTGCGCAATGATGTTGCGGGTCCAGCGTTCAAAGGCAGGATATTCGCCAGCTGTTCTGAATTCATCGGCAGCCACATACTTCACGCCCCTGCCGCTGCTGCTCCAGGGAGCCTTGACCACAGCCTTGCCCTGCTGCAGCACCAACGCCTTCACCTTCTCATAGGAATCAGCATATACTACGCCCTGCTGCAGATGCTGGGCAGCCCATTGCCTGCTACTTATCATGCGTACCTTATTTAATGTATTGTCGGTAGGCAACATGATGTCGGGCACGCCCATTCGCACCAGCTCATGTTTCAGACTCAAGTTCCATCCCCAGGGATGAATGCTGTCAAGAAACTCCGTCTTAAGCGCATGTTCCAACTGAACTTTGGTTATAAACTCAACTTTTTCTGCAAGATGCTCCCCCAAATGGCGCACCTTGTCGAGTGCATTGTCGATGTCATCAACAAGCACCCAATCACCCTGATCTGCCCACAAGGCAGGAATAAACGCCAGGTCGCTTCGCAACTGTCTTCCTGCATGAGGTGCGGTGAACTGCTGCAAATTTGCGGCCAAGGCCAAATCGTGTTCCGGATTGAAGATATGTAGTTTCATGCTGCAAAGTTACAAAATAAAGAGGGAAAAATGGCAAAATAAGGGCGGTTTTACGTAGAAAAGTGCTAAATAATGAAAAAAAAGTTAGTTTTTGCTATCTAGAGTTTGCAAATTTAAAATATATTATTACCTTTGCATCGTAAAAACAAAATTGAATCAATATTAAACGCATGGAAGAAGCATTCTTCAGAACACATACATATCTCGTAGAGCATACAGATGCCCCAGTGAGACGCACCTTGATGGATGAAATCGATTGGAATGACCGATTGATTGGAATCAAGGGCACACGAGGTGTCGGCAAGTCGACATTCCTATTGCAGTATGCCAAGGAGCACTTTGGACCTCACGATCGAAAGTGCCTGTTTGTGAATATGAACAACTTCTATTTCCAGAGTAGAGGAATCGCCGACTTTGCCGGCGACTTCGTGAAACAAGGTGGCAGAACATTGCTCATCGACCAGGTGTTCAAGCAGCAGGACTGGAGCAAGGAGCTCCGCAAGTGCTACGACCTGTATCCGGAACTGAAAATCGTATTCACCGGTTCAAGCGTGATGCGACTGAAGGAAGAGAACCCTGAGCTGAACGGCATCGTGAAAAGCTATAACCTGCGCGGCTTCTCGTTCCGCGAGTTCATCAACTTGCAGACGGGCAACAACTTCAAGGCATACGAACTTGACGACATCCTGCGCAATCATGAGCACATCATCAAGCAGATTCTGCCAAAGGTAAGTCCGATGAAATATTTCCAGGACTATCTGCACCATGGTTTCTATCCATTCTTCCTGGAACAGCGTAACTTTACAGAGAATCTACTAAAGACGATGAATATGATGACCGAGGTTGATATCCTCCTCATCAAGCAGATTGAACTGAAGTACCTGCCGAAGATCAAGTCACTCTTCTATCAGCTGGCAGTGGAAGGAGCCAAGGCTCCAAACGTGAGCCAGCTTGCAGACAGTATCAATACCAGCCGAGCCACAGTGATGAACTACATCAAGTATCTGGCAGACGCCCGACTCATCAACATGATTTATCCTGAAGGTCAGGATTTCCCGAAGAAGCCATCCAAAGTGATGATGCACAACCCGAACCTCATGTACGCCATCTATCCTATCCAGATAGATACACAGGAGGTGATGGAAACATTCTTCGTCAACTCGCTCTGGAAAGACCACAAGGTGCACCAGGGAGGTAAGGATCACTTCTACACGGTAGACGGCAACAGGAAGTTCAGAATCTGCGACGCCCAAGCCACCAACAAGATTCGAAGCAATCCAGACACCATCTATGCCCGCTATAATACGGAGGTGGGAAAGGACAACAAGATTCCTTTGTGGCTGCTGGGATTCCTATACTAAAGAATAGGATTCTTGTACTATGGGTAGAATTCCTGTACTCAAAGAAATAAAGAAACGAGAATTTATACAAAACATATTTAATATTTTATCTAAAAGTAAAATGGCTAAAGAGAAAAAATTTATCACTTGTGATGGTAACACAGCTGCCGCACATGTAAGCTACATGTTTACTGAGGTTGCTGCTATCTACCCTATTACTCCATCATCACCAATGGCGGAGCATGTAGATGAATGGGCTGCCAAAGGTCGTAAGAACCTTTTCGGTCAGCGAGTTTCTATCCAGGAAATGGAATCTGAGGCTGGTGCTGCCGGTGCAGTTCACGGTTCTCTCCAGGCTGGTGCCTTGACTTCAACATACACTGCTTCTCAGGGTTTGTTGTTGATGATTCCTAATATGTACAAGATTGCTGGTGAGTTGCTTCCTTGCGTGTTCAACGTATCAGCTCGTACATTGGCTTCTCACTCACTTTGTATCTTCGGTGACCACCAGGACGTAATGGCTTGCCGCCAGACTGGCTTCGCTATGTTCTGCTCTGGTTCTGTTCAGGAGGTTATGGACCTCTCTGCAGTTCCTCACTTGGCTACATTGGAGACAAAGGTTCCTTTCATTAACTTCTTCGACGGTTTCCGTACTTCTCACGAGTACCACAAGATCGAGGAGATGGATATGGAAGACATCCGTCCATTGGTTAAGGAAGAGTTCATCGAGGACTTCCGTAACCGTGCTTTGACTCCAGAGCGTCCTGTTACTCGCGGTACCGCTGAGAACCCAGAGACATTCTTCACACACCGTGAGGCTTGCAACCCTTACTACGATGCAATCCCTGAGGTAGTAGAGAAGTACTGCCAGGAGATGACTAAGATCACTGGTCGTGAGTACCACCTCTTCAACTACTATGGTGCTGAGGATGCTGAGAACATCATCATCCTGATGGGTTCTGCTACAGAGCCAGCTCGCGAGGCTATCGACTACTTGAACAAGCAGGGCAAGAAGGTTGGTATGGTTGCAGTTCACCTCTACCGTCCATTCTCTGTTGACTTCCTGAAGAAGGTAATCCCAGCTACAGTTAAGCGCATCGCTGTTCTCGACCGTACTAAGGAGCCAGGTGCAGAGGGTGAGCCATTGTACCTCGACGTTAAGTCAGCTCTCTACGATGACGAGCGCAAGCCATTGATCGTTGGCGGTCGCTACGGTCTCGGTTCTTCTGATACAACTCCAGCTAAGATCGTTGCTGTATTCAAGAACCTCGAGTTGCCACAGCCAAAGAACCACTTCACTGTAGGTATCGTTGATGACGTTACATTCACTTCTCTCCCAGAAGAGGAGGAAATCCCAATGGGTGGCGACGACTTGTTCGAGGCTAAGTTCTACGGTTTGGGTGCTGACGGTACTGTTGGTGCTAACAAGAACTCAGTTCAGATCATCGGTAACAATACTAACAAGTATTGCCAGGCATACTTCTCTTACGACTCTAAGAAGTCTGGTGGTTTCACCTGCTCTCACTTGCGTTTCGGCGACAGCCCTATCCACAGTGCTTATCAGGTAAATACTCCTAACTTCGTAGCTTGCCACGTACAGGCTTACCTCCACATGTACGATGTAACACGTGGTTTGCGTAAGAACGGTTTCTTCCTGTTGAACACTATCTTCGACGGCGAGGAGTTGGTTAACTTCATCCCTAACAAGGTAAAGCGTTACTTCGCTCAGAACAACATCACTGTTTACTATATCAACGCAACTAAGATTGCTCAGGAGATTGGTCTCGGTAACCGTACCAACACCATCCTCCAGTCTGCATTCTTCCGTATCACAGAGGTTATTCCTTTGGATCTCGCTGTAGAGCAGATGAAGGCATTCATCGTTAAGTCTTACTCTAAGAAGGGTCAGGACGTTGTTGACAAGAACTTCGGCGCTGTTGATCGTGGTGGTGAGTACAAGCAGTTGACAGTAGATCCAGCTTGGGCTAACCTCGCTGACGATGAGGCTAAGGAGGATAACGCTCCAGCATTCGTTAAGGAGCTCGTTCGTCCTATCAACGGCCAGGCAGGTGACCTCTTGAAGGTTTCTGACTTCGTTAAGCACGACACAGTTGACGGTACATGGCAGAACGGTACTTCAGCATTCGAGAAGCGTGGTGTTGAGGCATTCGTACCAGTATGGAACGTAGAGAACTGTATCCAGTGTAACAAGTGTTCATTCGTTTGTCCTCACGCAGCTATCCGTCCATTCGTATTGACCGACGAGGAGCTCGCAGGCATCGAGGGTCTCGAGACTCAGGATGTTAAGGCACCTAAGGCTTTGGCTGGCATGCACTTCCGCATCGAGACATCAGTACTCGACTGTCTGGGTTGTGGTAACTGTGCTGACGTCTGCCCAGGTAAGAAGGGTGAGAAGGCGTTGACAATGGTTCCATTCAACGTAGACGCAGAGGATATGGTCAAGGAGGCAGCTAACTGGGAGTACCTCGTACACAACGTTGCTTCTAAGCAGGATCTCGTTGACATCAAGCAGAGCCCTAAGAACTCTCAGTTTGCTCAGCCATTGTTCGAGTTCTCTGGTGCTTGCTCTGGTTGTGGTGAGACTCCATACGTTAAGTTGATTTCTCAGCTCTTCGGTGATCGTCAGATGATTGCTAACGCTACTGGTTGTTCTTCTATCTACTCAGCTTCTATCCCATCTACTCCATATACAAAGAACGCTAAGGGTCAGGGTCCTGCATTCGACAACTCATTGTTCGAGGACTTCTGCGAGTTCGGTCTCGGTATGGTAATGGGTAACAAGAAGATGAAGGAGCGCATCGCTCACTTGCTCGAGGAGGCTAAGGCTAGCGAGAAGGTTTCTGCTGAGTTCGTAGCTGCTGCTGACAAGTGGATGGCTAACATGAACGATTCTGAGGGTTCTAAGGAGGCTGCTGCAGAGTTGAAGCCTCTCATCGCTGCTTGCGCTGAGAAGGGTTGCCCTATCTGCAAGGAGCTCAAGACTTTGGATCACTACCTCGTTAAGCGTTCACAGTGGATTATCGGTGGTGACGGTGCTTCTTATGATATCGGTTACGGTGGTCTCGACCACGTATTGGCTTCTGGTGAGGATGTTAACATCTTGGTACTCGATACTGAGGTTTACTCTAACACTGGTGGTCAGTCTTCTAAGTCTACTCCACTCGGTGCTATCGCACAGTTCGCTGCTCAGGGTAAGCGTATCCGTAAGAAGGATCTCGGTTTGATGCAGACTACATACGGTTACATCTACGTAGCTCAGGTAGCTATGGGTGCTGACAATGCTCAGACATTGAAGGCTATCCGCGAGGCTGAGGCTTATCCAGGCCCATCACTCATCATCGCTTACGCACCATGTATCAACCACGGTTTGAAGCGTAAGGGCGGTATGGGTCGTTCACAGCACGAGGAAGAGTTGGCTGTTGAGTGCGGTTACTGGCACTTGTGGCGTTACAACCCACTGTTGGCTGATGAGGGTAAGAACCCATTCACACTCGACTCTAAGGCTCCTAACTGGGAGAACTTCCGCGACTTCTTGCTCGGTGAGGTTCGTTACCTCTCTGTACAGAAGGCATTCCCTAAGGAGGCTGATGAGCTCTTCTCTCAGGCAGAGAAGATGGCTAAGCTCCGTTACCAGACTTACGTTCGTAAGAGCCAGGAGGACTGGAGCGAGCAGATCTAATCTGAATACTTTTAGATTATAAAATAAATTGGGCCTTGGTTGCATCTCCGGATGTGGCCAAGGCTTTTTTTCTCCCTTTTTTCTTTATTTTCTACTAAAACACTATTTTATCCGCATTTTTTTTAGTATCTTTGCAACAAAATTCGTACAAACGAGTTATATATAAAAAAGGAATAAAAACAAGAACATAACATATAAGATGAAAAAGCAATTCATTCTCGTATTACTATTGGCATTGACAGCCGGTCCCGTCATGGCTCAGTCATCAAGCATGAGCGATGACCAGGTGATGAGTTTCGTGGTCAAGGAGCACGAACGCGGCACTAGCAATGCACAGATTGTGATCAAGCTGATGCAGAAAGGCGTCGACAGATCGCAGATTAGTCGAGTTCGAGACAAGTACGAACGACAGATGAAACAGGGTGGCGTTACCGGAGCATCTACCGAAGTAGCCGGCAAGGATGCCTCTCGCCTGCGCACCAACAATGGCAAGACTCGTAAAGACTACGGCAGTGGAATCAGCCAGGAATCTCAGAACTATAGCAACTATCGTGTATCGGCAGAGAAAGACGCCAATTATCGTCATACCTACGATAACAACGATGAGGAATACATGGATTTCCAGAATGAGCTGAATGGTATTATTCCTGATTCTACCCTGATGCTGAAGCAGCTGCTTGCCGAGCGCAACCAGGCTCGCAAGAAAGTGTTCGGTAGAGACATCTTCAACAACAAGGAATTGAGCTTCGAACCAAACATGAACATCGCTACTCCTCAGAACTATCGTCTGGGGCCTGGCGATGCTGTCATCATCGATATCTATGGCGCTTCTCAGAAAACCATCCAGAGCACCGTTTCTCCTGATGGCGAGGTTACCATCGAGGGATATGGACCAGTGAATGTAAGCGGTCTCACCGTGGCACAGGCCAACGCCAGACTCCGTGGCACACTGGGAAGCCGTTATCGCTCCAGCAGAGTGAAGCTCACCGTAGGTCAGACCAAAACCATCATGGTTAACGTGATGGGTGAGGTAAAGGCACCGGGCACCTATACCCTATCAGCCTTCGCCACCGTATTCCATGCTCTCTACATGGCAGGTGGAACCAACGATCTCGGAACCCTGCGTAACATCAAGGTATATCGCAACAACCGACTTGTCACTGTAGTTGATATCTACGACTACATTCTCAACGGTAAGTTGACAGGCAACGTTCGCCTGAGTGACAACGATGTTATCGTAGTAGGTCCTTACGATTGCCTCGTCACCGTGACGGGTAAGGTAAAGCGCCCTATGATCTACGAGATGAAGAAGAACGAGAGTGTTAACTCTATCCTCAAATATTCCGGCGGATTCACCGGCGACGCCTACAAGAAATCGGTTCGTGTAAACCGCAAGACAGGCAGGGAATATGCAGTATATAATGTAGAAGAGTTCGACTTCTCCAGTTTCCGTGTGGATGACGGCGACTCCATCAGCGTAGATTCTATCCTTCCACGCTATGCCAACACCGTAGAGGTGAAGGGAGCCGTGTTCCGTCCAGGTATGTACAACCTTGGCGAACAGGTAAACAGTGTACGCACCCTTGTTGAGCATGCCGAGGGAATGACAGAAGATGCATTCACCAACCGTGCCGTGATGCACCGCATGAAGAAGGACCGCACCCTGGAAGTGATAGCAGTTGATATCGCCGGCATCATGGATGGCAAGGTAGCAGATATTCCATTGAAGGAAAACGATGTACTCTTCATCCCAACCCGTCAGGACAAGATTCAGGAGCGCACCATCACCATCCGTGGCGAGGTACAGTATCCTGGTACATATCAGTATGCTGACAATGAGACCATCGAAGACTTCGTTCTCCAGGCAGGTGGCTTAACCGACAAGGCATCTACCGTGAATGTAAGCGTAAGCCGACGAGTAGCGGATAACAAGGCATTGCAGCCAGACAGCGTCATTGCCAAGACCTTCACCCTTTCGTTGAAAGACGGATTTGTGGTAGATGGAACACCAGGTTTCGTACTGATGCCATTCGATGAGGTAATGATTCGCAAGAGCCCTGGCTATGCCGAGCAGAAGAACGTAAAGATAGAAGGTGAAGTGATGTTTAGTGGTTCATATGCCCTGACTCGCCGCAACGCCCGCCTCAGCGACCTCTTTGCCAAATCAGGTGGTGCTACAGAACAGGCATACATCAAGGGTGCCCGACTGGTAAGAAGAGCCAACGCTATAGAGAAAGAGCGCATGAGAGCCGTCCTGAAGATGCAGCGTGAACAGCAGCAGAAGAACCTTCTCCAGTTGGCAGCCAGCAGCAATGGCAGCAACTTGCAGGATGTAGCAAAGGGAGCACAGAGCACAGAGCTCGAGAAGTTCAACGTTCCAGATGAGTACCCTATCGGTATCGACTTGGCAGAAGCCTTGAAAAATCCTGGCAGCGATGCCGACATGATTCTGCGTGAAGGCGACCGCTTGATCGTTCCTCAGTACAATGGAACCGTGAAGATCAATGGTGCCGTGATGTATGCCAACACAGTGGCTTATGAAAAGGGCAAGAGTGTGAAGAAATACATCGATGAGGCTGGTGGCTTTGCCAGCGATGCCCAGAAGAGCAAAGCTTACATCATCTATATGAACGGCAAGGTAGCCAAGGTAGGTCATGGAGCCAAAGTACAGCCTGGTTGTGAGATTGTTATCCCATCTAAGCTGAAGCGTAAGATGAGCGTAGCAGAGACCATGAGCCTCGGTACCAGCATGAGTAGTATCGCTGCCATGATTGCAACGATAGCCAACTTGAGTAAGTAACAGACAATATCATTTAGTCATGGCAGAGCCTAGTTTTCAAGGCTTCTGCCATGGCTATATCATCATCACCCTCATTCTAGTTTGGTTCAAAATTCACAATAACAAACAACTATCGTTATGACATCAAATAGAAATTTACCCCTTGGGGTTCAAGACTTTGAAGAACTACGTAAAGGCAACTACCTTTATGTAGATAAGACAGATATGGTCTGGGCAATCGCTAACCAAAGGAAGTATAATTACTTGAGCCGTCCACGACGTTTCGGTAAATCATTGTTGGCATCTACCCTAAAATGTTATTTTGAAGGAAAGACAGAACTCTTTGAGGGACTCAAGATTATGTCATTAGAGAACGACTGGATCAAACGTCCGGTGATTTACCTTAGCATGAGTCTAGGAGGATCAGACGCTCAGTCATTAAAAGAATATCTCAACGAACGATTGAGCTATTACGAAAAAATCTATGGCAAAAATCCTGCAGAACAATCGCTGGGAAATCGTTTCAACGGTATCATTGAAAGAGCATACGAACAGGCAGGTACACAAATTGCAGTTATTGTTGACGAGTACGATGTTCCTCTGCAACATACATACGAAACAGAGCACCATGATGAATGCCGCACGATATATCGTGATTTCTTCACGGGTCTTAAAGACTATGGCTATTGCATCAAATGCGTATTCATAACAGGAATCACAAAGTTTACGCAAATCAGTTTGTTCAGTACTCTGAACACGCTGGTCAACATCAGTTTTGAAGATTCATTAGCTGCAGTTTGCGGTATCACCAACCAAGAACTTCTCTTCTATTTTCAAAAAGAGATCGCAATGTTGTCTGAGAAATGCAAGCTGAGTGAAGCTGATACCATCTATGAGATGAAATCACTTTATGACGGTTATCATTTTGCCTCCAACATGCTAAATGTATATAATCCATATAGTGTATTGTCAGCTTTCTCTAGAGGAAAGCTCAATTCCTATTGGATAGCATCAGGCTCAAATGAGATGCTCTTTAAAATACTGAATAAGTTTGCTAAAGACATACCCAAATTAGACAATTGTCTTATCGACGCAGACTATCTGGAAGAAAGTGATGTCAACATGATAGACCCGAAACTGTTTCTATACCAAGCCGGGTATCTAACGATTAAGGCTGTTGATGGAGACACATATACCTTAGGCTATCCCAATAGAGAGGCAAAGGACATGATAGAGATGCGTTTGCAGCCAGCAAGAAACAAGTAACATGCATAGTTCTATCGTTCTCCAGAGAAAGTCGTGGGCTTGAAGCATGGGATATTGTAGAATAATCCCTCCACAAAGGTAGAAACATCCAATAATATTTGGTAGATTAAGAAAAAAGAAGTACTTTTGCAAGACATTTAAGAACAAAAAAGAATAAAATGGAAAATAAAGACGAAAATATCAAACAAATAGATGTTGTGGCAATTGTGAAAGCAATGTGGCAACATAAAAAGCTATACTTCATTACATTGCCAATAGTCTGTGTAATTTCTTGTCTTTTAATTATTTGCGTGCCAAGATATTACAACAGTACAGCAAAGCTTGCACCTGAGTTGTCTAGTTTTAATTCTAGCTCTTTGGGCGATCTTGCCTCATCTTTTGGCTTCGACATCGGAGGTTCATCTTCTAATGGAGATGCCATCTTCCCTGAACTGTATCCAGAATTGATACAGTCTAACGATTTCCTTACAAGTTTGTTTGACGTTAAGGTCAAGTCACTTGACGGAACAATCAATACCACATATTATGACTACCTTGCCACTAAGCAGCAATCACCATGGTGGTCAAAAACTATATATGGCATCAAATCATGGTTTGCAGATAAGGATTCTACAGCCCATGCCAATAATCGGGTGAATCCATTCAGATTAACCAAGAAACAAGATGAAATTGCACGTAATATAGCAAGCAAAGTATCCTGTTCTGTTGACAAAAAGAACTATGTGATTTCAATTTCAGTAGAAGATCAAGACCCACTGATTTGTGCAACAATAACAGATACGGTACAATCACGCTTGCAGCAGTTTATCACAGAATACAGAACCAGCAAAGCCCGCAAGGACTTAGAGTATTATCAGAAACTCTGCGCTGATGCAAAAAGCAAATACGAGAAAGTGAGACAGACCTATGGAAGCTATGCAGATGCCAACAATGATGTCATTCTGGAATCCTATAAACTGAAGGAAAACGATTTGGAAAACGAGATGCAGTTGCTCTACAACAACTATACAGCATTGCAGGGTCAAGTACAGCAAGCCCGTGCCAAGCTTACCCTCCAGACTCCAGCGTTTACTACCCTTCAGAGTGCCTCTGTACCTCTGAAGCCAGCTGGTCCTAAGAGAATGCTGTTTGTATTGGGAATGTGCATCATGGCATTCATGGTTATAACCATTTATTCTATCAGAAAGATTATCTTTGGTGAAAAGAAATAAATCATGTCAGATAAAAACAAAGACATACAAAACCGTTCTAAGCGAATAGCGTCCAATACATTGGTGCTATTCGCTAGAATGCTTATTATCACCTTCGTCAATCTCTATACGGTACGTTGGGTATTGGCAGGACTTGGCACAGAAGACTATGGCATCTTCAATGCCGTGGCAGGCGTGGTGACAGCAAGCACATGCATTAGCAGTGTACTTGCCCTATCCACCCAACGCTTTTATTCATTCGCAATGGGTAAAGGAGAATCAGACAGATTAAAGGAGATTTTCTCCGTGAGCCTCAACATAGTCGTGCTGATAGCTCTCGTTCTGTTAGTCCTATTTGAGATTGTTGGTCCCTGGTTGATATCTACACAACTCACCATTCCTGTGGAACGTATGGAAGCGGCACAATGGATTCTTCAGTTTTCCCTGTTTTCTTTCATATTCACCCTCCTGCAGATACCATTCATCGGTGCAGTCTTTGCCAATGAGAATATGGGCTATTATGCTCTGATTTCTACCATCGACTGTATCGTCAAACTTCTCATTGCCTATTGCATCGGCATGACAGGTGGAGACGATTTGGTGTATTATGGAGCAGCATTAATGTTCGAAGCATTCATGGTTATGTTGCTTTACGTTATCATTGCTAGAAGAAAGTATCCGGAATGTAAATATACCATCGTAAAGAAGAAGACTCTATACAAGGAGCTTTTCTCTTTCTCCGGCTGGTCATTCTATGGAGCTTTGGCAGGAGTAGGCATGACGCAAGGAAGCACCATTATTCTGAATGTGTTCTTCGGACCCATCATCAATGCAGCCTTTGGAATCGCCAATCAGATATACAATGCCATCAACACGCTCACCAATAGTGTGGTCATTGCTTTCCGACCTGCGATGATCAAAGCATATTCGTCGAACGAGAATGGATATCTAGAGCAGCTTTTTTTTGCTAGCAGCAAGGCAATACTCTATTTACTGTCGATGGTTCTCATCCCATTCATCTTCGAAGCAGAGACGTTGCTCACACTTTGGTTAGGAGAATGTACACCTACCATGGTCTTGTTTGCCCGTCTCTATGCAATATATACAATATGCATGGCGTTACATAATCCGATTACCACCATCATACAGGCAACAGGCAACATTCGCAAATACAGCATGTATGTTGAAAGCATGACAATACTATGTCTGCCTGTCAGTTGGGTCTTATTCAAGTTAGGCATGCCATCTTACTATGTGTTCATTACAATGATTGGACTTTGCGTTTTGGCACATATCATCAGATTACTGATGCTACAGAAAAGTATCTCTGATTTAACCATCAGCAAATATCTGATGAGACTGGTAATACCGGGCATTCTGATTATTTCGACAACTACGCTGATAGTGTATTGCGTTGACGGATTGCATACCAACTGGTTTCTTCTGCTCCTCTTGTCGTTTGCCGTTTCTGCAGTAAGCATATCCATCCTATTATATGCAGTGGGCATTTCGAAAAAAGAGCGAAGTCTCATCAAAGAGTTAGTAAATAGAAAATTAAAAAAATAAAGCAATATGGGTTACATCTTATTGGCAATATTTCTAATCATTGCTATACTTTGTTACTTGGAAGACTATATCAGGAAGTATCAGAAGCCATTATTCTTCCTGATAGGTCTTGTGCTGATTTTTGTGGCAGGATTTCGAGAAATTGGTTTGGACCCTGACTCGGAAAATTACGAATATACATTCCAGAATTATTTTAAGAATGGTACCGACGAGATGATCGAACCATCCTTTCTACTCATATCTTACATTTTAGGACTCTTTACCGACAATGTACACATTCTGTTCTTGCTCTATGCAATATTCGGAGTGTCTCTAAAAATGTTTGCCTTCAGAAAGATGAGCGAATTCTATTTTGTTCCGCTGCTGTGCTACATCAGTTTCTACTATGTACTGCACGATCTTACACAAATAAGAGCAGGAGTTGTATCAGGAATCTTCCTTTGCACACTCCCACTCATAGCAGAGAACAAAAAGAAAATAGCCTTCCTGCTTTTGCTCGGAGCATCTTTGATACATTATTCTTCATTAATGCTCCTTCCCGTCTTGTTTCTCAACAACAAGCCATTCAACAAGAAGACAACCATTTTGTTTCTTTGCGCCATTCCGCTGGGATATGTAGTATATTATGCCGGAGGTAGTATTCTGATGAATCCATCACTTCCACTCATCGGCAACAAAATAGCTATCTACCAGGCTGCTGTGGAAAAAGGAAAAATGACGGTAGACATCAATATATTCGATCCACTGCATCTCATGTCGATTTTGCTGTTTTATTACCTGTTCCTCTTTAAGGATACGCTGACAAAACTATGCAGTAATTTCCCGATATTGCTCAAGACATCTGCAATAGGATTATCCCTGTATTCAGCGTTTGCCTTTTTGCCGGTATTGGCTTTGCGAACCAGCCAGCTGTATTGCATCGTGAATATCCTGCTCTACACATATATATTATACACTTTCAAACAGAAGTGGATAGGCATCAGTCTTGTGGTTATCATCTCCCTTCTCCTGCTCTATGTGAGCATTCCACATTACGGATTAGGAATGATGATCATACTTAATTAAATAAAATAATAAAATAGAATATTAATAAAAGAACATATAAATGGAAGCAAGAGTTATAGCATATTATTTGCCACAGTTTCATCCAATCCCAGAGAACGACAATGTCTGGGGACCAGGATTTACAGAATGGACCAACGTAGCCAAAGCCCGTCCTGTATTTCATGGACACTACCAGCCAAGAATACCAGCCGATTTGGGCTTCTATGACCTTCGTCTGCCTGAGACTCGCGAGCAGCAGGCTCAGTTGGCACGTGAAGCTGGTGTAGAAGGATTCTGCTATTGGCATTACTGGATGGGTAACGGCAAACGCCTGTTACAGCGCCCATTCGATGAGGTCCTCAATTCCGGCAAACCAGATTTTCCATTCTGCCTGGCATGGGCAAACCATGATTGGAAAACCAACACTTGGAAGAACAAAGGTGGCAATCAGATGATCTGTGAGCAATTGTATCCCGGCGATGAAGACTACATTGCCCATTTCAACTATGTGCTCAAAGCATTCAAAGACCATCGTTACATCACGGTAGATGGCAAGCCACTGTTCCTGATTTTCGACCCATATCACTTCAAGGATGTGCGCCACTTCATGGAACTCTGGAGAAAGATGGCAAAGGAGAATGGACTGAAAGGCATCTTCTTTGTAGCTATGTGTGCATCAACAACTACTGTCAAGAGAAACGAAGATGGTACCATCAGCCGTGTGATGCCAAACCTCGAAAGCAGTGCCGACATCTACAACTCATTCCTGGAATTAGGTTTTGATGGTATCAATCCGATGGGAAAAGGTAGAGCCGAGATGATGTACCAAGGTAAGTATTGGCGTATCGCAAGAAAAGCCATGCAGAAAGCTTTCCCCTTCATGCCGGCACTGAAGTACAATTATCCAAAGGTGATGAAGCATTTCTTTTCACCAGAAGACAATTGGGACAACGTGTTCCCTACCCTTTTCCCACAGTGGGACCGCACCCCTAGAGCCGGCAAGCACGAAGGTATCTACGTGAATGCTACTCCAGAGAACTTCGAGCATCATATAGAAGATGCATTGCAGCTCATCAAGAACAAGCCAGAGCAGAGAAAGATTCTCTTCCTCCGCTCATGGAACGAATGGGGTGAAGGCAACTATGTAGAACCAGACACCAAGTATGGTCATGGTTTCCTCGATGCCATCAGAAATACAATTAAGAAATAAACGTATAACAACATCGACAACGAAACATGGAAGTTAAGATTATACCAACAGGAGGACTTTGCAACCGATTGCGTGCCATAGCCACAGGAGTGGCTGTGGCAAGAAACTACCATTGTCCTTCTGTCATTTACTGGAATAACAGCCTAGGCTTGAAAGCTGATTATTGTGAACTTTTCAAACCAATTCCACAAGAAGATGTGAAACTGGTTGAGAACAAGCAATGGCTATACAACATCAATGGTAACAAGGACTACCTGATAAGATGGCCCCTGCTGAAAACGATGTTTGAGAAAACCGTGTTCAACTTCAGTATATACCGAGATGGTGAGATATACAGCAAATTGAAGATGAGCTATTCACGCTCGCTCCTCCTCATCTCGTGTTATCCTATGTGTACGAAATATACCATCCAGGGGATGTTCATTCCACAGGATGATATCCAGCGAAGAATAGACGAGGTTGTGGCTAGCTTTTCTGAACGAACCATCGGTGTACATATCCGCAGAACAGATAATGTGGTTTCCATTCAATCCTCTCCATTAGAGAACTTTACCAACATGATGGATGCGGAAATCAAGAAGAATGCCAATACAAAGTTCTATGTAGCTAGCGATGATGATGAAGTAAAGGAAAGTCTGAAATCAAAGTATCCGAACCGCATCATTACCCTGATGGATGATACAGACCGTAATTCCCTGGAAGGAATGAAATTTGCAGTGGTAGATTTATTTTGTCTCAGCAAGACAAGAAAAATCATAGGCAGTGTTGCTTCATCCTACTCACAAATAGCAGCAGAGATTGGTGGAATAGAAATTGAATACGCAAAATAAAATACAATGAATCCAAATATCAGCGTTATCATCCCAACATACACTCCCAAAGAATACCTTTGGGAGTGTCTTGATTGTTTGGAACAACAGACACTAAATAAAGATAGTTATGAAGTGCTGATAGTTCTCAATGGCGCAAAAGAGCCTTATTTTTCTCTAATAAAAGAAAAAATAAAGGATTATTCATACTCTATAGAATTATTATACTCTAACGTTAATGGGGTGTCGCGGGCAAGAAACATCGGAATAGAAAAGGCCAAGGGAGAATATATCAGTTTCATTGACGATGATGACATCATAAGCCCATGCTATCTTCAAGCCTTATTAAAGGATGCAACTCCAGAAGGGATAACGGAAGCAAATGTTATCGCATTTAATGATTCCTCCAAGGCTGAAACATATCATTATCTGTCTACAGCTTACAAGTCATACAAACCTGAGGAAAGACATCATATTGTAAAGAATCGAAGCTTTCTTTCAAGTTCATGCTGCAAGTTGATTCCACGAAGCATCATTGGGGCTCATCGCTTCAAGGAGGACATCACCCATGGAGAAGATTCTTTTTTCATGTTTCAACTCTCCTGCAAGATTAAAACAGTAAACATAGCAGCATCAGATGCGATATATTATGTAAGAGTTAGAAATACCTCGGCATCAAGAAATGCGAAAATGAGAAGAAAGAAAAAGAAAATGGAACTGCGTCTTCTCGTCTTATACACAAAAACATACATCTCGCATCCATTGGCATATAATGGTATTTTATATCTGACAAGAATTGCAGCTACACTCAAGAAACTACTTACAGAATAGATATAAGGGAACGCCTATGAAGCGTTCCCTTACTCTTTCTGATATACTCTAACCCAATCAAAATACGTTTCATAAGTATCATCCGTATCAGGGGCATGCCAATTCCCGTAACCCAGACTTTGGTTAAGGATAAGATAGAAAGGTCTGTCAAACGACCATTGTCCTTCTGCAAGTTTATCTTTATCAGAACTTTTGGGATAACATCCTGTCTGAACTCCATCAATAAATGTTGCGATGGCAGTAGGTGTCCATTCTATCGCATAAACATGCCACTTGGTACAATCAATATCCTTATGAAGGAAAGCCGTTTGCTGATCCTTCTTATTCATCATCGTACTTCGGTGTGAAAGAATCGTTTGACGGGCAATCCCTTCATTTCCGAAATATTCAATGATATCAATTTCTCCATATTGATAAGGATTTCCATCAATCTGAGGACGCATCCATGCTGCAGGAAAATTTCCCCGCTTGCCATTGGTTTTCATGCGAACTTCAATACGACCATACTTTACATAGAACTTATTCTTTGTATTAATAGCACCAGTTAACATAGTGGCAGTATCACTGAGACTTGGGTTAGGAATCGCCCTACAAATCAATTTGCCGTTTTTTATTCGGATTACTTCTGGAGAATTACTATTCCATTTTGCCCACATATTTGCTGCACGAGGTGCACGGCTCCATATTGTAGTATCCAGCTTACCATCCTTGGAATTGAACTCGTCATGAAATACGAGCTTATACTTTGGCATTTTTTTTCTTGCCAAGACATTTGGAGTATCAGAACATAAAAAAACTGATAGAGCCAACATAAAAGAAAGATAAAATTTCCTACTATACATATTTTTTGTGCAAAAGTACGATTTTTCTTTAGAACAACAAAATGATTTTTCCTTTTTCTCTTCTAAATAAACAATAAAAGATATAACGAATCGTTTCTTTATTATAAATATGATATATATCTAAATACAAAAACAAAATTATGTCAGACAAGAAAAGAATAATTTGGATTGATTCCTTAAAAGGATGGCTTATGATACTAGTCGTTTTAGGACATGCCATTCAATCTTCCCTGGGAGATGCCTGTTTCCAAAATCACTTGTGGAATATCATATATTCATTCCACATGCCAGCCTTCATGGCTATCAGTGGCTGGTTCGCATTTTCCATCACTTCAAAAGCCATCAACGTAGGATCATTGTGCAAACGAAGATTCAACCAATTGATGGTGCCTTACCTTTCATGGTCGCTATTGCGTTATGTCATTTCTGCAAATTATTCCATTGAAAATTTAAGCAGAATCATCATAGCGCCAGATTCTTATTTCTGGTTCTTATGGGTTCTCTTTTGGATAAAAATCATCTTTATCCTGAATCAGAAGGTAGCAGAGAAATATCACATGGATGAAATCATTCCTATAGGTATCACCTGTATGGTGCTACTGGGCATCATGGTTGGACTTAACCTCCGAGTTTTCGGCTTTCAATTCCTGGCTTACTATTATCTGTTTTACTTTCTAGGATATGCAATGCGTAGATTCAATAAGTTGCAGCTTACCAATAAACCTTCTATGATCTGCCTGGGACTGCTATGGGCAGTATTAGCATGGTTCTGGAACATGCATGAATTACCAGCCTGGATGCCAAGGATTCCACATTGTCCTACTTCTTTGTTGCAGTATGCATACAGAGGAGTCACCGCCATGCTAGCCGTTCTGGTTATCGTGGGTGCTGCACGCAAAGTCTTGGACAGTAGCGGTAGATTCAACAAATTCATCCAAGAAGTCGGAATACTGTCACTGGGCATATACACTTGCCATCTTACGCTGATGTACTACATAGTAAAATCATTGAGATTCATAGTTCCATCCAATAGCGAAAAGATTCTGATAATTTTAGGTTTCACTATATGTGGATTACTATCATGGGTGATTGTAAACATGCTGAAAAAGAATAAGATGACAGCACGCTTCTTCCTTGGAAAATAGCAGAGGATAGGTAAGGAGGAAGCGGACATTTTTGTCAATAAAGAGGGGCTATATCTTTTTTCAAATATTTTTTAGCAATTATAACAATAATCCACGTTACGTGGCGTTATTATAAATAAACATATAGAATAATATGAATAAAGAAGACTTAGTATCTGTCATCATGCCAACTTATAATGCCGGCAAATATCTTGCCGACAGCATGAATAGTATCCTTAATCAAACTTATAAGAACTTAGAGTTATTGATTACCGACGATGCTTCCACAGACCCAACCACCTTGCAATTGCTGAAGGAATATGCAAGCAAGGACGAAAGAGTCAACATTCTATATCTGAAAGAGAACCATGGTGCCGGCTATGCCCGAAACAAGAGCATCGAACGCGCCAAAGGACGCTATATCGCCTTCTGCGACAGTGATGACAGATGGACCACAGATAAACTTGAAAAGCAGATTGCTTTCATGAACGAGAAGAAGTGTGCTCTTTCATGTGCCTCATATATTATCTTTGATGGAGAAACGCAGGACGAGATAGGATTCTGTACGGCTCCGAAAAAAATAACATACGGGATGATGAAGAGAGACAACAAGGTGGGTTGCCTCACGGCTATCTATGACGTTCAAATGCTGGGCAGAAAATTCTTCATGCCTACCATTCGCAAACGTCAGGACTGGGCTCTCTTCCTGCAGATCATCAGAGAATGCAAGGTTTGCTATGCTTATCCAGACAAACCTTTGGCCTACTATTGCATGCGAAGGAATTCTATTTCCAGCAACAAGATGTCGCTGATGAAATACAATATTGCAGTTTATAAGGAGATATTAGGTTTCCACCCCATCAAAGCAAACCTTTATTTCTTCACGCTTTTCCTGCCAACCTATGGAGCGAAGATATTGAAGCGCAAGTTCGACAGCTACACTTTTACTCATAAAAAATAAGACTATCGTTCTTTTTATATAAGAAGGAAGATTCTCCTGTATAGGAAAAATAGGCTTCCAAGTACAAATGACTATCATCTGGAGTGAAAGGATATATCTTTTCGAGTACAAGTATATACCTTCTCGTATGTTGTCACTAGGCTAAGCAGACCTGTTGAGCCTAGTCAGCAGGTCTGCTCACTGCAGTCAGCAGGTCTGCCGAGCCTAGTGGCAACTCCTTGTAATCGTACAACTACAACCTGTTTAGTTGTACAACTATACACTCTTTAGTTGTACGACCATACACCCTATAGTCGTACAACCGTAACTTTACAGTTGTACAACTAAGCACCTTATAGTTGTACAACTAAACAATTAGCGACTCAAATTTAGAGAATGAAAAGACATTTTCTAACTTAATAATTGCTTGGCAGAAACTTCTACTACCCCGCCATTTCCGTCACTAATGACCACAGGACGATTGTATAAAGCCTTTTCTACCAACATATCATGCTGAGCTTCAACTAAGCCTAATTCAACTTTGTTGATAAAGCCCTCAATCTCACTTTCACTCATAATCCTTAATTATTTTAAATTTAACAATATCCTTAATCTTCGTTGGAAGCTGTCTACCTCCAAAAGCAATACGTTCACCTTTATTTCATAAGCTACTTCTTCACTCACATGAAAAAGTTTTTTAGCGAAACATCTGTCACATCCATCACGATTACGAATTTGGAATACTCAAATCTCTGATTACCAAAGTATTAAAATTCAAGAATAGCGTGATAGATTGATTGTATTTTTACAATATCCATCACGCTATCCCTCACGGATTTTCTGTATCACTCACTATTTTAGCGAAAACTCGTCTTGATTTTACGAGTTATTGCAAAATCCAATCATCTAGAGTACGTTGGTCTTTCGAGAAATTCAAGCCAACCAAATGTATCGTTCGCTTTTCTTCTGCGAAAGCTGATGCATACCTGTTATTCAATATCTGATCTACAGCAACAGTTGCATTTTTATCATATTTTAATTCAATGACATAAACACTCTTCTTTGTTTTTAAAACAAGATCGATTCTTCCACTAGAAGTAAAATGTTCCACACTCACATCTGCACCTAACATCGAAAATATAGTGTACATGACTGCCTGATAATGACGTTCATTGTCATTTACTATAACATATGGAAATTTGTCATAAAAAACTTTCAAATGAGGCAAAAAAGACTCAAAATCATCAAGCTTAACTACATATTTCACATAAGAGTTAACTAAAGCGTCATAATTACCTAAATCATCCGGTGCATAGTAATGATAAAGACTCTCCGAAAAGCCTTGTCTAACCTCTTCATTAGGAAAACCTAGAAGATATTGCTTGGTATCCTCATTGTAATCCTTTATAGTAAGATAACCACTTTGATAGAGTACAGGTATCGGGTCGGTAATCTTATCTGTAGGTACATTGAAACGACTTTCTGATGCCCATATCTCATCTAGTTGCAACATATCAATTCCTTTCTTATGCAACAATTCTATCAGAAACGTAGGAGTACCAGAAGCAAACCAATAATTGTTAAAAGTCTTATCGTCCATTGCATTGATAATGCTATAAGGGTTATAAATACCTTCCGACTTTGCAGTAAAGTGATAACCATCATAATGATAACGTAATTTAGCTAATACCTCATCACTTGATATACCTTCCTTTGCTGCCAAAGTTTGTATTCCTTCCGAAAAATTATCAATCAATTCTTCTTCCGTAAAACCACAAACAGCCGCATAATCTTCTTTCAATGTAAGAATTTTCAAGTTGTTAAGTTCACTGAAAATACTCAACTGACTAAACTTAGAAATTCCCGTGATAAAAACAAAGCGTAGATTTGCTTCCTGATGCTTCAATGGACTAAAGAAGTCGCGCATAATTTCACGAATTTCATCTTGCAATGTTTCATCTTTCATGCTATCATGCATTGGGGCGTCATATTCATCAACAAGTACAACTACTTGTTTACCTGTCTGCTGAGCAGCTGTCAAGATAATATTCTTCAAACGCTCACTATATACATCTGCATAATCAGGGTTCACCGCTATTCCATAGATTTTCTCATATTCAGAAAGCATTCCATTCAAAGCAGCATGAAGATTTTTCAGGCGATAATACTTGCTGGCACTTAAATCTATATGAACAACAGGGTATGAAGTCCACTCTTGCTCCATCTGCTCAATGGCAAGTCCCTTAAACAAATCTCTTTTACCCTCAAAGTAAGCCTGAAGTGTAGAGACAAAAAGAGACTTTCCGAATCGCCGGGGACGACTCAGAAAATGAAATTTGGCATAATGTGCCAATTTGTAAACAAACTCTGTCTTGTCTGCATATATATAATTGCCTGCAACAATTTCAGAGAATGTCTGAATTCCCAAAGGATATTTCTTCATAATCTACATTTTTCTGCAAATGTACCATTTTTATTTTGTTTCTCCAAACATTTTATGTCTTTTTTATTTTTTACCCTTTCCGAAATCATTAATTTTAAAGAACTTAAAAGAAATATACGAAATAAGCGTGTTTGAATACAATATATTAAACAATGTTTCGTTTTTTAAATAAAAGAAAATATAGAAATATGGAAAATGTAGAAAAGAAATTCAATGATATACCATCATACATCAAATGGAATGATGATGTAGATAATCCACGTTTCATACCTGATGGCATGAATGAGATTGAACGCAGCATCAAGCGTGCAGGAGATTTCGTCTTGTCGGGTATCAGCCTTCTGGTGTTCTCGCCGCTATTCCTGATATGCTACATTGCAGTGAAGAAGGAGGATGGTGGTCCTGCCATCTTCAAGCAGGAGCGCATCGGCAGATTCGGAAGACCTTTCTATATCTACAAGTTCCGCAGCATGAGAGTGGATGCTGAGAAGAATGGTCCTCAGCTCTTTGGCCATAAGAAGGATACCCGCATGACTCGTGTAGGTGTGTTTCTCCGTGATCATCATCTTGATGAATTGCCTCAGCTTTGGAATGTATTCAAGGGCGATATGGCGTTCATCGGTCCTAGACCGGAACGAAAGTTCTATATTGATCAGATTATTGAGCACGATTCAAGATACCAGTTCCTGTATCAGATTCGTCCAGGCGTCACTTCCTATGCCACCTTATATAATGGCTATACTGACACCATGGAGAAAATGTTGAGAAGATTGGAACTCGATCTCTACTATCTGGAGCACCGTTCCTGGTGGTTCGATGCCAAGATTTTGGTGAAAACTTTCATCAATATCATTTTCGGAAAGAAATTCTAAAAAGAGAAAAGCTCTTTCATGCTATGTTTTAAATAATAGCATGAAAGAGCTTTTTTATTTAACTTTCCAATCATCAATAGTCCCTTTTCCTGAAGAGAAATTGACTCCCACCAAATGAATCGGTCTTCTATCTCCAGCATATTCTCTTGCATATCCCTTCTCTTCTATTTGATGCAAAGCGACCTCAGCTGTTCCATCAAGTTTGAACTCAAATATATAAATATCTTTCGGTGTTTCTACCACACAATCCGCCCTACCTTGACTAGTTGCCTTTTCATGAAAAACAGTATAGCAGCTCAACATTCTAAGAAGCAAATAGAACGTATAATGGAAATGACGCTCATATTCCCGTTCCGAGTTCTTGCGACGAACAGAGTAAGGAATACTTGCCAGAAAAGAGGTCATTCCATCCATAAAATCCTGCAATCTTCCTTGTTTAAGCATACGCACTGAATCCAACAACCAACTAGCAGAATCTTCCTTTGTCTGCAAATAATCATTTGCAATCAAAGTAAGTAATCCTTCTCTCACTTCATTGTTAGGAATATCTAAAAGAAACGACTCTGTATCCTGGTCGTAACCCTTTATCGTCAGATAACCACTTTGATATATCATAGGTAAAGGTTTCTCTACGTCAGCCTTATAGTCATCAAACTGCGGGACTCCATAAAACTTGCCTACGATTTCGTTTAAATTCTCACTTGAATGAGACAAGAGTCTTATGAGGTAAGTAGGAGTACCACTCTTAAACCAATAGCCACCTAATCTCTTTAAATAAAAAGCATTGAGGAGACTAAAAGGATTAAACAAATCTGCCATTTTCTCACTAAAGTGATAGCCATCATATTTCTGTGTCAAGCGATTGGTCATTTCTGAAAAATCACAGTTATAAGCTTTGGCCAATTCTGCAATCGAATCAGAGAAATAACGGACAAGTTCTTCTTTTGTTATACCACACAATGACTCAAAATCACGACTTAAACTAATATCTGTAGGTTGATTAAAGCCACTGAACATACTAACTTGCGAAATTTTGGTAACCCCCGTAAGAAAAACAAAGCGCAAATCTGCATCCGCACCCTTAAACGTGGTGTAGAAAGACTTCATGATATTGCGATGTTTTTCTTCCAATGTTATCATCTTACCAAGATGTTCTACATGATAGTCCAAATCCAGGACATCAAGAATCGGCTTATCATATTCATCTATCAGAACAACTGCTCCCTGCCCTGTTTGAATATGAGCCTGATGAAGTACCTGCTGAAATCGTTTGCCTAAATCCGTGAAATGATTATTGATATTGTATTGCTTTTCCCAAGCACTTAAATAGCCGCCTAATATTTCCTCTAAAGCACCGTCGTTTAAATAATTTCCAGTACTAAGATCTATATGAAACACCGGATATTGAATCCAATCTTTTTCCATTTTTTCGATGGCTAATCCCTTGAAAAGATCTTTTTTACCTAAGAAATATGACTCCAATGTTGAGACAAGAAGACTCTTGCCGAATCGTCTTGGACGACCCAGAAAATAGGTATTACCATTTTTCACAAGTCGGTATATCAAATCCGTCTTGTCTACATAGACATAATCACCCAAAATGATTTTATCAAAAGTTTGTATTCCTATTGGATATTTCATACGCTATTCAATTTTTCTGCAAATATAAGCTTTTATTTTGAATTCTCCAAACATTTCTGCATTTTTGTTCCCTTAAGGGAAAATCTATGTTCCATTAAGGGAAACTCGATGTTTCCTTAAGGGAAACAAAATCAGAACTTAGTGAAGTACAGGCGCAGTGTTTCCGAGCGCAAAATCATCTTATCGCTCTTGTACTTCTCCTTGAAGAAGGGTTCACGAAGATTGTTGATGCCATACTGGCGGAGATCATCATTGACTACAATGATAGGAATATCACCGCCATCCGGTCCATTGTCCTGATGCCAATTGTTCTTATAGGGAGTATGAACGATGATGCTATCGGCAGTCTGGTCGAAGCGGAAATAACATCCACGTGGACCTACATCGGCATCATTGCAGGACAGCAACTTAAATTGTACTCCCCAGAAGATGCGACGCTTCGAGTAATCACACCAACCACCCGTGGCTAGCGTATCTACCCGTTCGAGATGCCAATAGCCATCAAAATAACCATTGTCACTCGTCTCCAAAGTACAAGAGGACATACCGAATCCCAGGCTCAATAACATGCAAGCAGCCATAAGAATTCTCTTCAGCTTCAACAGATTCATAGCCTTTCTGATATATCCAATTCTATTTTCCTTATTCATTTTACTCAAAATTATCATTACATAAATCCTTGTCTTGCAGACGATTTTTTCTTACCTAAATTTCCCTTTTTACTGACGGTGAATTGAAAACCAGCATTATGCCCCAACATCTGATTGCTGCCGAAATCCATGCCATAGCCTGCCTTCATCGCCCAACCGTGACTGAAGGCATAATTACCCTCAACCAGGAAACTGACGTTATGATGCTTCTTGGTGAACGGCTCGTTATAGGTTCCCCACCCTTTCTGGTAAGTAACCAGCGCACGATAGCCGAATCTATCTGTAGGCTGACCATCAAAACCAAGATGGTAAGCAATGAAACGGTTGTCTAATACCTCTATTTTCCCATTGTTATTGTAAATAGGTGAACGGTAAAGCGGATTGCCCATCACCTGTCCCCAATGCTGCCATCCCGTGAAAGTACCATGGTTGTAATAATCATCCGTTCCCGAAAGATGGTCGGGAATATTGATGGTACGGTCATGGTTATAAGGACCACTCTGATACTTGGTATAGAGATACTCTATCACCACATTTCGCAACCACTTGCTATACTTGAAATTCAACTCAGTACCCAGCATGATATCCTTGAACGAATAGAGGAAAAAACGGGAGTATTTCTTCTCATTCCACTCATCCGGTCCTTCGCCATAACCATTATAGTCGAGGAAGAAAAGCTGACTGTCGTCCTCGAAGAAATGATCGGCATAGATGCCGAGTTTCCAGCTGTCGAAATCATAGTTGAAGCGCATCACCCATGAACCCACTATATCACCAGCCTTATTGATGTATTCATTCTCGCCAGGATCAGCGCCACCAGGGAAAAACGCATGCCAAAAGCCAATAAGACCTTTTTCTGATGGCTTCAATATCATCTCGCCACTCGGAGTACGGTAGTAAGGCTTGCCCCCAAACAGGTCTGCCATCTCTACCCCCATCTCCAGACTCCAAGGACAGAATCTCTCCTCGCTGCCTATCTTCAGATAACCCGCCTTGCTATGATAGAGCACTTCGTCGGCATATTTCTGCTCTTTGTTCGTGAAGTCATGCTGCCAACTGTCATCGGTCATCATACCATAGGCGATGTGACCTTTCAGATGCACCCAACCATTGAATATCGGCAAGGTCCAATAATCGGGCAAGGCAAGGCGAACCTGAGGAACAGGGCGCGCATTGATGCCCAGCGTCTGGCTGCCACTTGACAAAGTCTGATTCTTGAGTTCCAGCGGATATTCCTTGGCACCCACGCTCAACACGCCATGAAGCCAGCGGGCCTCAACAAAAGCCTGCTGTACGATGGCATGACTGGTATAATTAACGGGAGCCACCACATCCACACCATACCCCACTGCCCAGCGGCGGGCAGAATCAGCAGCAAGCGGGCGAATCACGTTCACCCGCATATAGCCATTTCGCTCATCGAGCGAACTCAAGCCATACTTGTTGGCATTGAGCCAAAGAGGAGTTTTTCCCTTCGACAAGGAGCCTTGCATCTCCACCCCATACTCTACCCCCTCGCAGAGGTTGAGTTTGCCTGGGGCTACGTCTTCTTCCTGCCACAACTCCTGGGCAGTGACGTGGATTGGCAGAGCACAAGCCGCCAAGTATATTGCTATCTTCTTCTTCATCAAGTTGTGAATATGATTAAAATAAACTACTTCTAAATGTTATCTCTTGAATATATTCCTTATCCAAAGTCTAAGCACTATTAACTGCTTGACCTAAATTAAATGCAAAAGTAAAACAAATATTGCGTATTGCCATACTTCTTTAACAATCATTACGAATTGTTATACTATCAACCGATTTTACGTTCAAAGTTCAGAAGGAAATCAAAGAGATTGATAGTTGAAAAGAAACATTTCATTTTCCCAACGATTGTTAAAAACAAGAAGCAGAAATAAACCATCTGAAAAAAAATCAATCAACTATATCGACATTTGCAACCAATGGGCCGCTTTCTGCGTCTAAACGATAAAAGTTGACCCATTAAAAGTTTTGCAATATGTATCATTGGGACAGAAAAAAGAAAAGTAACAGTAAAAGTAACAAAAGAAGAAGTATGAACGGAAGTTTAAGAAACGGCATGTTTGCCCTGCTCATAGCAGCAGCTCCACTTGCCACACAAGCCAAGCAATGGTCGCTGAAAGACTGCATCGACTATGCGCTTGCCAACAACATCTCGCTCCAGAAGACGCAGCTTACCAAGGCTAGCGCACAGGAGGACTACTTGCAGTCGAAAGCGGCACTGCTGCCTTCGCTCAACGCAAGCACCAACCAAAGCGTAAACTACACGCCATGGGTGGCTAGCGGCATCAGCAGCGACGGCTTCTCAAGAGCCAGCATCGATAAGGTATATTACAACGGCACCTACTCGGTGGCAGGTAACTACACCATCTGGAACGGAAACAAAAACAAGAACCAGGTGAAGCTCAACAAGCTGGTGGCTGAAGCTGCCGAGCTTGACTCTGCTACTCAGGCGGTGAAGTTGCAGGAGCAGATTGCCACACTCTACGTTCAGATTCTCTACTCCACAGAGGCTATCAAGGTGAATCAGGAAAGCTACGCATCAAGCCTTCAGAACGAAGAACGTGGCAAGGAGATGGTGAAAATAGGAAAGATGAGTCAGGCTGACCTGGCACAGCTCACCGCTCAGCGTGCCCAGGATGAGTTTAACATCGTGCAGGCTGAAAGCAACGTGAAGAACTACAAGCGACAGCTGAAGGAGTTGCTCCAGATTACCAGCGATGAGACTTTCGACATCAACGTGCCAAACACCACGGATGCGATGGCGCTGGATGCCATCCCGGCACTGAACGGCGTATATGCTGCGGCTTTGGAAAACCGTCCGGAATTCAAGACCTTCCAGAACCAGTTGGCACAGAACGACCTCACCATCCAGATTGCCAAGGCGGGCAAGTTGCCTACCATCAGCGCCAATGCGGGTGTTTCTACCAGCAGCACTTCGATGAACAACAAGGCATGGGGCACACAGTTGAAGACCAACTTCAACATGGGCGGCGGAATCAGCATAAGCGTGCCTCTCTTCGACAACCGCTCTACCAAGACCCAGGTGAACAAGGCACTTATCCAGCGTGAGAGTATCCAGCTTGACCTGAAAAACCAGCAGACTCAGCTCTACTCTACCATCGAGAAATACTGGTTGCAGGCCTCTACCAACCAGAGCCAGTTTAAGGCTGCCAAGGTAAGCACCGAAAGTGCACAGACCAGCTACGATCTGCTGAGCGAGCAGTTTAAGTTGGGTTTGAAGAACATAGTAGAGCTTCGCACAGGTAAGGATAACCTGCTGAAGGCTAAGCAGAATGAACTTCAGGCAAAATACATGACCATCCTCAACCTCAACATTCTGAAGTTCTACAAGGACGGACACATCTAATTTATATATATTGCAAAACATTTAATAGGTTAACATCATAAAATGAAGAAATTAAGAATAAGCAAAATCTGGATTGCTGTCATCGTGATAGTAGTCATCGCCGTGGCAGCCTGGGTGCTGTCGGGAGGCAAGAAGGAAGAAGAGATTAACTTCAAGGAGGAAGCTGTGAAAACGGAAACCCTCCAGAACAGTGTAACCGCCACCGGCACCATCGAGGCCGTGACCTCAGTAACCGTGGGTACACAGGTGAGCGGTATCGTGAACAAACTCTATGTGGATTACAACTCCCAGGTAAAGAAGGGACAGGTAATCGCAGAGCTCGACAAGACCAACCTGCTGAGCGAGCTCAATACGGCTAAGGCAAATCTCGCCAGCGCCACCAGCAACCTCAGCTATCAGGCAGCCAACATGAACCGCTACCAAACGCTTTACAAGAAGGGACTCGTAAGTGCCGATGAATACGAGAACGCTCTCCTCACCTATCGCCAGGCGAAGGAACAGGTGGCTTCATCCAAGGAAAGTGTACTGAAGGCCCAGACCAACCTGGGCTACGCTACCATCACGTCGCCTATCGATGGTACCGTTATCTCGAAGAGCGTAGAGGAAGGCCAGACCGTAGCGGCAAGCTTCAGCACCCCTGAACTCTTCACCATTGCCAGGGACTTGACCAACATGCAAGTAGTGGCAAACGTAGATGAGGCAGACATCGGCGGTGTGAAAGAAGGTGACCGTGTTACCTTCACCGTAGATGCTTATCCGGATGATACCTTCGAGGGAACCGTAAAGCAGGTGCGACTGGAGGCAACAACTACTAATAATGTGGTTACTTACGAGGTGGTAATATCTGCTCCAAATGCAGACCTCAAGCTGAAGCCTGGTCTGACAGCCAATGTCACCATCTACACCCAGGAGCGCAGTGGCGTACTCGCTGTAGCCAACAAGGCTTTGCGTTTTACTCCTACCAAGGAAACCGTGGGCAAGGATATGAAGATTGTGGATTGCAAGGGCAAGA
>OGOB01000108.1_pt1 | contig 59784 bp, 69 predicted proteins | sample 1573611 | NCBI WGS metagenome assembly OGOB01 (sample SAMEA2582016, study PRJEB24529) | metagenome | biome: Human gut stool | place: China | collected 2011 | reverse complement strand
AGTATGATTGTGCCTTTGTGGATAATGAAATGCCTTATGGCAGAGTCCCGCAGGGACATCCGGTGATCGTAGATTATTTCTATCATGAGGAAATCCGTGGAACAGAGAATACCGGAAAAAGAAATCGCTAACTTCCAGTTTGTAGCATTGAAAAATTATAATATTACATAGAACATCTGTCAGAAATGGCAGGTGTTTTTCTTTTGTTAAGGAACAGAAATACAGTTGAGTTTTTGTATATTTGGTAAAATATAACAAAAAAGAGCCTCGGATTTTGTGATGGGTTACGCATTTAACCTTTGTAAAACACGTGCTTTTATTGTACCATATAATCAGAGAAACGGAAAAGAAGGAATTAGAATGGTACAGAACAGAGAAGATTTCGGATGAGACAGTAAAACGTGTCCAGCAGGAACTGGAAAACTCCGGATACATCCCAAATATGGCAGGCATTCTGCTTGCAAGAAATAATTCAAGAATCATCGGGGTGGTGGGAATGACCATGAAAAGTATGAGGGCAGGGTTTTAGAAGATGGATTTGTGATGTCCTCACTAAATGCTCTTTCCCATGAAGTAAATGAAAAAGGATATTTTCTGATGATAAAAACCACATCGGATATAGGTGAAATTCCGGTTTTTGCGTCCATGTGGAATATGGATGGCCTGATACTTATGGGCTTTTGTGAAGCTGATTATGAAAAACTGAGAAATCAGATGAGAATATCTTTTGTGGTGTATGATGGTTATTTTGAAAAATGCTCCAAGATGGTCAATCTGGTGATCAATCATTATGACGGCGGATAATTTTATTTGTATGGATAAAGAGCGAATTGAGGGATTTAGTAAAGCCTTTGAACCCGGAGAAATATTAAGATGGGAGATACCGAAGACAGAAAAGGAAAGTACGAGGAAATTATGATGTCAAAGTTTATGAAATCATTATGTAAAATAGCAATTCCGGTCACATTGCAAAGTATGCTACAGGCTTCTTTTTCAATTGTTGACCAGATTATGATAGGACAATTAGGTGAGACTAATATATCGGCAGTTGGATTATGCGGTAATTTTTCTTTGATTTTTTCGGTGGTAATCGGCGCGGTAAGCACAGTTGCGGGGATACTAATCGCACAGTTTATTGGTGCGGAAGATACAAAAGAGGCATGGTGCGGCTTTGACGTGAGTCTTATTTGTGGGATATTAATATCAGGAATATTTATGCTGGCTTCCGGGTGTTTTCCAACGCAGATTCTCGGACTTTATACTACAGATACAAGTATTATAAACACAGGTACAGTATATTTCAGAATTATAGCTTTTTCCTATATACCAATGGCAATAAGCAATATTTTATCATCATGGCTGCGCTGCAGAGAGCATGCTACCATACCATTTCTGGCAAGCTTTGGAGCGGTTGGTGCAAATACCGGACTTAATTATCTGCTGATATTTGGAAAATTCGGATTTCCATGTATGGGAATAAAGGGTGCTGCGATTGCAACACTTATTTCACAGTTGTTTAATCTTGTAGTTATTGCTGCCGGATTTGCCTTATGTATCAGGAAAGATGGAGATAAACCGGTATGGTCATTGCATTTTAGCAAAATTACAATTAAGGACTATTTTATCATGATTATGCCGATTCTCATCAGTGAATTTTTATGGAGCCTTGGACAGAATGTTGAGTCTGCAGTATATGGGCATCTTGGAACTTCCAACCTGGCGGCTTATACACTTACCTGCCCTATACAGGGGCTTATCGTAGGAGCACTTAGCGGATTGTCAGCAGCTGCCGGGGTAATGGTCGGCAAGCGACTTGGCAGGAAAGAATACGACGAGGCTTACACGGAGTCAAAGAAGATTATGTATGCAGGTCTGGCTGGTGCGGTTGTGGTATCCGCATTACTTATTACAATGGCAGGAGTCTATACCAGACTGTACCGTGTGGATGACAGCGTAAAATCACTTGGAAAGATACTGCTTATTGTATTTGCCCTATATGCACCGGTCAAGGTTGAAAATATGATTCTTGGCGGTGGAATTATCAGAAGCGGCGGCAATACCAAAATTATTATGGTGATTGATATTGTTGGCACATGGTGCATCGGAATTCCAATGTGTCTGCTTGCAGCGTATGTGTTTAAGTGGGGCATAGTTGGTGTGTATACACTGCTTACCACGGAGGAAATATTCAGGCTCGTTGTATCGCTTGTTATTTTTAAGAGGCGTAAGTGGATGATTAGTTTATCGTAGTATGCGGTATTGGATGACATTGTTTCATGCTCATACTTTTCTTTGCCAGGTATTGAGCTTTCTGGCAATGAGTTGCTCAAGGTATATATCTCTGTTTATTTCCATAACAGCCTCCGGTTAATATTATTGCCGCAAACGGCATTTTTATTAAATGGGCACTTTTGCACGGTAAATTCTAAAAATTGCTGATATACTACGTCCATCAGATTAGCAGATACCTTGACAGGTATCTACTAATCAATAGTTTGTTAATAAAAATAGAATGGGATGTAGAGTTATGGTATTTGTATATATTTTTGTAGCTATTATTCAGGGGCTCATATGGGGCTTTGTTGCACAAGTAGTTAGCGAAAATAAGGGTTATGAAGATGGCTTTTTCTGTTTTTTTTTCCTTGGAATTATAGGAATTATCGTTGTTGCTTGCAAACCGGATAATAATAGTTCGTATGCTTCAGTATTATTATCAAAAGCGGCAGAGGAAAAAGATAAGAGCGAAAAGGAACTTTTGAATGTTCAGAAGTTAAAGTCATATAAAGACCTATTGGGCGGTTTTTACAGCAATACGGAGCAGAAATAATAGGTGGATTGCATCTGAAAATGCCGGATAGCATGGGCGATGAAAAAGAGTTGAAGCGTCCGCTGGAGAAGAACAAGGAGCTTGTGAAGAAAGCGGAGAAAAAGATTAGCAGGTCGGTTCGGTTTTTGATATCAGGGAAACCAACTCAGGAGGGAATTGGCATATTATATCGCATGGCTGGCTTTTTTGGACAAAGATTGTATTTGGGACATAAGACAAAGAATTATTCTGATAAACTGCATGTAGATGAAGATAAATGCATAGGGTGTGGCAAATGTGAAAAGTTGTGTCCGATGAATAATATCAAGATTGTTGATAAGAAAGTGGTACAGAATAACCAGTGTACTATGTGTTATAGGTGTATCAATAATTGTCCGAAGCAGGCTATGACATTGCTAGGAAAAACGGTTGTGGAGCAGAGTGTGATAGAGAAATATTTATGAAATAGTTGCGAAACAAAAGGAGAAGATAGTGAGTAATGTATTGAGAAGGCAGATTATAAAGTACGAAAATGAATACAAATCTTTTATGGGAATTGAAAAATTTCCTAAATATAGACTTCAGTTTAGAGAGGTATCACTAGAAAAAGCGGATGCGGTTGGATTTGAAAGTGCGGCTTCGACGTTTTATCAGACGGATACTAAAGAGCATACGTTACTGATTAGTGCAAATCTTCCAATGCTACGATATTTAGCATTTCATGAATTTACTCATATATTTGATGCAGAGATGTATGCTAAAGGGGATAAAACTCGATATCTAGGTATTACGGGATTTAGTGAGTATCATGCTTCGCAAGTGGAATTGCTACAATTGTTGGGAGTTAAAAATGTTGAAGGGATTCCAGATTTTTCTATGAAAACAATAATAGAACCTTTGTCGGGAAAAAGAAGTGTATTTCAATACGTTGATGAAAAATATAATCATGCTATCGAATTGTTTAGTAGAAAAGATTTTCCGGCAAATATTGAAATATTAAAATCTGCTATTGGTGTCTTATATAATTATTGGGGGTTACGTTCAATATGCGAAATGTATTCTATGGATTATGTTGAGAGAAATAATAATGAGATTTTTTTGAATTATATTTCAACTCTACATTTTTGTTCGGCAAATAATCTAATGCATGGTTGGTTCTATGAAAACAAAATAGAAGTGAGTATGCCCCAATATATGAATATCTTGTTTTCAATCATTGCAGATTATAAATTAATGTGAGTGTGTATAGGGATACACGAGAAAAGAAGTAGATGTGTTTGGCATCTACTTCTTCTGCTTACATGTTTAAAGTGTAACCATTTTCATTTTAGCATCAGCTTCTCGGTAATTTGAGAAGATTGTCTGATGGTGTGTCATTAGGTTCGGAACGAACATATTTTTCGTAGTTAGAACTTAATGCAGGAACCAAATTCGGATAAGGTGAGATGTTAACATAAATGCTGTTGGGGTGGGACTTAAGATGATCATATACGTCAGCCTTTTTGTAATAACCGGGATTGGTACAGCCTTCGATATAAATCTGATCGATTTCTGTTGTTTTGGTTGAATTTGCACAACCAGGTTTCATTTTGATTTTTGTTGCTTTCATTTTTGTTTCTCCTTTTAAAATAATATTGTAATCTATGTAAACAATAATAGAGAAACCGTAACGAATGAATGTTCTGCTTGAGCATAGGAACTAATCTGTGGTACAATGCTTTTGGGAAAGTACATATGTACGTAGGAGACCAGTATTCTATTCGTTAGATGCTGGTTTCTTTTTTATTGGAATTTTCTGTTCCTATACTCAATATATCACCATCCAAAATAAATGTCAATAAAATACTTGTCCCAATATTGACAAAAATGTCCCAAAGTGTTAATGTATAGATAAGAAAGAGAATTAGGAGCGGATCATATGAAAAAGAAGTGCGTTATTAATTTAATTAAATACCATGCGGAGAATAATGATGCGGGTTTTCGAAGTGAAGCTTATGAAATAGCAAGATATTTTGACGAAGTAGGAGATTATCAGCTTGCAGAATATATTATGGCATTGATGTCAAATACAAATACATTTGTTCCGCAAATGAGCGAGAATGAATCTGCTATGTTTGAAAAAATTGAAAAGATAAGTGATCCTTTATGGTTGCCGGAAGACATTACTCAGGATTTATTAGGAATTGTGCATGCAGTAGCGCATAATGCAGGAATAAATAAATTTTTATTTCAAGGAGCACCGGGAACCGGTAAGACAGAGGCCGTTAAGCAACTGGCACGAATATTGGAAAGAGAAATATATATGGTTGATTTTTCGGCCATCATTGATAGCAAAATGGGACAAACACAGAAGAATATGTCGGAACTATTTAAGGAAATAAACAGTTTTGTTCATCCGGAAAAAGTTATAGTATTGTTTGATGAGATAGATGCCGTTGCTTTAGACAGAACAAATGCCAACGATTTACGTGAGATGGGACGAGTAACATCTTCGTTGCTTAAGAACATGGATCGCATGGATGAAAGAATAGTGTTGGTAGCAACTACAAATCTGTATAAACATTTTGATAAAGCATTGATTAGAAGATTCGATTCGGTGATTGATTTTAATAGATATTCACAAAGCGATTTAATGGATATATCTGAAGAATATTTGAATAAGTTCTTAACTAAATTTAACTTGGCAAAGAAGGATATAAGATTATTTAGAAAAATAATGATGTTGCTTTCGCCATTACCATATCCGGGAGATTTGAAGAATTTGATAAAAACAGCAGTAGCATTTAGTAATCCAGATGATGAAATGGACTACTTCAGAAGATTATATTATACGATTACTGGTGAAAAACCAGAAAATATTAAAAAACTGCAAGAACAGAATTTTACCGTAAGAGAAATCGAAATTTTGAGTAAAATACCGAAGAGTAGTGTTGCCAGAGAATTAAAGGAGATGAGTGAAGATGAATAATATTTTGCAATTAAAGGGTCAATTTCAAAAGCGGAAAGCACCGAACGGCTTTGGACCTACTAATTTGCCAAAGGGAAAAACAGTTAGTGTAGACCATGTTTTGAAATTGAAAAATCAGTTACAAGATATTATTTTGTTTTGGAATCAGGAAAAAACGATTAATGGTGCCTTGGTTAGTGTACATTATAGAAAAGTAGTGGCGAAGAGTAACAGAATTCAGATTTTGTTATCAGATGGCGGAAAACATCCAAACCAATCTGTACGAGGCTCAAAGTTCTCAGAGGGTTATAATGACAAAAATGAGTTGGTTCAAAAGCATGTATTTACTTATTTTCTTGCGATAGATTCATTGCAGAAATCGGTAGTGATTTTGGATAAGTGTGCTGCTACTATCCAGAATTTTTATGATGGAAATATTTCAAGTAATGATACCGAGCTTATTAATTCAGGTGTATATAATGACAGTATTATGAGTAAAAGTTCTTTTCTAAAAACACTTGTAGATTGTTTTTATGTGGAGAATTTTCGTATAGATCGTGCTCCTAAAACTGCGAATGAGCAGTCTATTGTGACCATATATAAAACGGGTGTCGACACAACGGAGTTGTTAAGTAATTTAGGCATAAATATGATTAATGCCAAAATGATAGATGAAACAACTTTGAGGATGGAAAAAGAAGAGATAGACATTTTGTGTGATAAAGCACCGTATTTGATTGCTATGAGCGTTAAGAATTTCACTGAAATTGTCTATGATATTACTGACAGCGAGGAATATGAAGAGCAAGTTTTGATAAAAAAGCCTGAGAATGAACCTGTTGTAGGTGTTATAGATACGCAATTTGATGAGAGAGTATATTTCAGTGATTGGGTAGAGTATAGAAAATGTATAAGTGATGATATTGAATTACATACTGAGGATTTCTTTCATGGCACTGCGGTAACATCAATTATTGTCGATGGACCAGCGTTTAATCCAAGATTACAAGATAATTGTGGTAATTTTAGAGTTCGCCATTTCGGAGTGGCTACGGCAGGTAGATTTAGTTCGTTTGCAATATTGAAGCAGATTCGTGAAATTGTTCGGAAGAATAGAGATATAAAAGTTTGGAATTTATCATTGGGTTCTGCAATGGAAATTGATGCAAATTTCATATCTCCTGAAGCGGCTGAATTGGACAGAATTCAGTATGAGTATGATGTCATTTTTGTAGTTGCGGGTACAAATAAAAAGAAGAATTCCGATGTTAATAAAATTGGTGCACCGGCAGATTCACTCAATTCATTGGTTGTGAATGCGGTGGATTTTAGTGGCAAGCCAGCATCCTATACACGAAAAGGCCCGGTGTTATCATTCTTTTATAAACCAGACGTTTGTTACTATGGTGGAGATGGTCCTGATAAAATTGTCGTTTGTGAACCTTTAGGTAAAGCAACTGTAACCGGTACATCGTTTGCAGCTCCTTGGATAACTCGTAAAATGGCATATCTTATACATATTATGGGTTTAAGTCGTGAAGTGGCAAAAGCTTTAATAATTGATTCCGCTGCAGGATGGGATCGACAAGATACCATAAAGTATGAAAAAGGGTATGGCATTGTACCTAAAAGGATTGAGGATATTTTGTATTCGCGAGAGGATGAGATTAGATTTATTATGTCTGGAAGCATTGATGAGTATGAAGTATATACTTATAATATTCCGGTTCCTCAAGATATGAATGCACATCCTTTCTTTGCAAAGGCTACGCTTGCTTATTTTCCGCAAAGCGATCGTAACCAAGGTGTTGACTATACATCAACGGAGATGGATATTCATTTTGGGAGAATTGCGGAGCAGAAAGGAAAAGCAGTAATTAAAGCTATAGATTATAACAAACAAGCTGAGGAAGGACTCAATACAATCTACGAGGAAGACGCACGTAAATTGTATCGCAAGTGGGATAATGTTAAGCATATTAGTGAGGCATTGAAAGAAAATGGTCGTCCGCGCAAAGCGTATCAATCAGGCATGTGGGGATTAAGTATTAAAACAAAAGAAAGAATTGATCCGAAAGCAGGTAGAGGTCTGCGATTTGGCGTTGTTGTAACTTTACGAGAAATGAACGGCGAAAACAGAATAGATGACTTCATAAAGATGTGCATGATGAGAGGGTGGGTTGTTTCCAGACTTGATGTGCATACGCAGGTTGATGTTTATGTTAAGGCTGAGGAAGAGATTACGTTTGAGTAATGAATAGGGCAGTATTTATAGGTTAAATGTAACACTGTGAGCTAGAAAGGTTCACAGTGTTACAAAAAGCGTTGTAGGAGACAGATATTAATGAAAGAAAAACAAACTTTTGCTGAAAAACATCCAAAGATTAATTTTTTGATAGGACTATTGTTGCTAATAGGTATGGTGATAATGGCTGTATTACTTATTAAATGGATTTTGGGAATAGTAGGAAGCTGGATTGTAAGTGTAGTATATTTCGTTGAAAATTTTGTAAATACATCTGAACAAGTTATTGTGGTGGCTATGATAACAGGTGCTGTTTCTATTACCGGTGTAGTCATCAGTTCAATCGTAGCCAAAATAGTTGAATATAGGTACAATGTAAAAAAGTACCTATATGATAAGCGTGAAGAACCATATAAGCAATTTGTAGAAATGATTTATAAAATAATGGAAGACTCCAAAAAGAAGGATGGAGAGAAAATGACAGAGGAAGAAATGACTAAAATGGTCTCGGAATTTTCTAAAGGTCTTACTTTATGGGGAACAAACAGAGTTGTGAAAAAATGGTTAAAGTATAGAAAGTCATCAATAAAAGGCGATAAAAATATCTTGTGGGAAATGGAAGATATTATTTATGAAATAAGGAAGGATGTGGGCCTTGGAAGAAGACTTAAAAAGGGTGATATGTTAGCATTCTTTGTTAATGATATAGAAAATTTGAAGTAGATTTTACACAAGATGGGAAGGGATTGTATTGGTTCTTGTAGGATACTTAGTGCAATTTATAATTATTTTTGGATGGTATAAATTTATACTTGTCAAGAAATTTAAATGTAAGAATATTGTTCGGAGAAGTATGCGAATTTTATTTACCCAAAGAAAGAATATTATTTTTTCTTTCCTGAGGTGGGGAAATATAAGTAAAGAACAAGAAAAGGCTGTGTGTAGTATCAAAAAGCATTTGTCGGAAATGTTTATGGAGACATATTTGCTTATGGGATATTTTATTTTGGGACCAATTATTTTGAAATGTTTTATTAATTATGAAAATAGGGGGATACTGGGAAGTCTATTTTACCTAGTTCTTTTATGCGGATTGATATTTTCGCGACTGAAAGAAGATACACAAAAGACTATAGAAATAATTAATGCATATACACAAAATGTAATGACACCGTTAGAAAAAAAGCCGGAATTATTAAGCTTTGAAGATGTTCAAAAGCCAGTAATCGAATGGAACGTAAAAAAGATATTGATAATATTGATGGGCTTGTTGGCAATGATAACATGTATTGTTTTGTTAGAACAATTCAAAGATAGCAAGGTATTTCAGGTTATTGCTGTTGTTGTATTTGTATTCGTAATGATACGAGAATCAAGCAATGTGTCTTCCAAAAACAATATAGATATCGGTGAAGGAATTTATGTAGAGGGCTATATTTTAGATAGTGTTAAAGAGGATATACAAAATATGTGTGTGCAATTAGGAATAAAAACTATTGAGTGTAAAATTGTGGCCACGGAAAGATATGCAGAAAGTAAAATAAACGAGAAGGGTATACCGCAGATAGATATTTCTAATGGTTATATATCCCAAATTTATGGGAGTACTGCAAGAGATATATTATTGATGACGATAGCACATGAACTGGGACATATATACTATAATGATTTTTCGAATATAAGCAAAAGAGTAAGAATTTCAAATCTTGTGTGTTTGATATTAATGATATTGAATATGTTAGGATTGATAGCAACAATGATTACACCGATATTTTTAGTTATCACGTTGCTGTCTATGGGTATCGAATGTGTTTTTGGAAAAATAATGTGTGATGCAAGATATTGGAAACAAATTGCTGAACTCCGTGCAGATAGACTTGCTATAAATGTATGCAAAAGTAATAAAATGATATTTGTTGAATTTTGGAAAGGTTATTTAAAAAATCAAAGCAAAGAAGAGACAAATATAATTGACCAATTTTACAGAAGATGTATAAAAGTTGAAGGTCATCCATCTATGGAATACAGAATGGAACTAATTGAAAAGAGAGAAAAGTGGAGTTGGTGGGAATATTTTGAGCATGCATTGGTAATTATGAAATGGTGTATAACTAATAGAGGTTGGAATGGGGTATAATAAACAGAGCGGATGGCTCGTGTGAGCCATCCGTTTGCAACTATATGAAGCGATGTGTTTAAAAGGCTCCAAACTATCATCTGCATCCACCCATGCCTGCATCTCGCCATCCAGTGCAAGCCGGGCATATTCCAGCGGTTCATCAATCGCCAGAACATTCAAGCGCCGCTGAGAATTAGGTGTAGTCCGTATCCTGGATTCTGCCTGATTGCAGTCAATCCGGAGGATGTAGCCGTTATAGTGGTTAATGTCGATGCTGTTGTGCATCGGGTTATATCTTGCGTGTATCAATTTCATTGTTATAAGTCCTTTCATTTGAATTGGAGGTAAAAAGCCCATGGGCTTATTTTGGACTTGAAAAACTTTGAAAATAGATATAATAATCACAAAATGTACCATTTTATGAAATAAAACATCACTAGAAATATTCAAAACAATACATGCTGTGACAGTAATGGTTGATGCTTTTCCTATGCCCGGAAAAATAAGTTCATAAATTTTATAACGGCATACAAATCATATTGACATAGTAGGAATAAAGAAAGTACAATATCATAAACACCAATAAGGAGATTGATTTTATGAGTGAAATTTCAAGAGAAGAGGCTTTTGCCTTATTAAAAAAATATAACAAAGACCCATTTCACATCCAGCATGCGCTTACCGTTGAGGCAGTAATGAAATGGTATGCGGACAAGTTAGGATATGGGGAAGAAAAAGAACATTGGGGAATCGTAGGACTCTTGCATGATATTGATTTTGAACTTTATCCTGCGGAGCATTGCCTTAAAGCTCCCGAACTTTTGAGAGAAGCAGGTGTTTCAGAGGATATTATTCATGGTGTTGTATCCCATGGATACGGGATTACCATTGAATGTGGCGTGACATTGGATGTGGAGCCTGTCCATGAAATGGAGAAAGTATTGTTTGCTGCGGATGAACTGACAGGGCTTATATGGGCAGCCGCTCTTATGAGACCGTCAAAAAGCACTAAAGATATGGAACTCAAATCCTTAAAAAAGAAATATAAAAGCAAAGGCTTTGCGGCAGGCTGTTCAAGAGAAGTAATAGAAAGAGGTGCGGACCAGCTGGGATGGGACCTTGAGAAACTTCTCACAATGACTTTGCAGGCAATGGCTGACAATGAAGATATTATTAATCAGGAAATGGAAGAGGAAAGGTGTGAATCATGCTAAATCAGTTTTCAAGAACACAACTGCTTTTAGGAGAAGATGCCATGAAAAAACTGGCTGATATGAGAGTGGCGGTATTCGGTATCGGAGGCGTAGGCGGATATGTGTGCGAAGCTCTCGTAAGAAGCGGAGTAGGACATTTTGATTTGATTGATGACGACAAGGTATGTTTAACCAATATTAACAGACAGATTATCGCAACAAGAAAAACCATAGGAAAATACAAGGTTGACGTAATGAAAGAACGAATGCTTGACATCAATCCGGAGGTTGAGGTAACCGTTCACAAATGTTTTTTTCTCCCTGAAAATGCAGATGAATTTCCTTTTGCCGAGTATGATTATGTAGTTGATGCGGTAGATACGGTAACGGCAAAGATAGAACTTGTAATGAAATGCCAGAAAGAAGGCGTACCGATTATGAGTTCTATGGGAGCGGGAAACAAGTTAGATGCCAGTGCATTCCGTGTTGCGGATATTTATAAGACGCAGATGTGCCCTCTTGCAAAAGTTATGAGACGTGAACTTAAAAAGCGCGGCGTGAAAAAGCTTAAAGTGGTTTATTCGGAAGAGAAGCCAACCCGCCCTATTGAAGATATGTCCATAAGCTGCAGAACCGATTGTATATGTCCGCCCGGAGCTGAGCATAAATGTACCGGGAGAAGAGATATTCCGGGAAGCGTGGCTTTTGTGCCTTCCGTTGCAGGTCTTATTATAGCAGGAGAAGTGATAAAAGATTTAACGGGTGTAAAGGGTGCACAATAATTTGATTTATAATCAGAAAGGACAGTAATGGATTTACGTGTTTTACGTTACTTTTTAATGGTAGCAAAGGAACAGAGCTTTACAAAAGCGGCAGACCAATTAAACAATTATTTTTGGAGGTAACAGATATGGCAAAGAAGTTAGTAGCATATTTTAGTGCAGAAGGCACAACAAGAAAAAAAGCAGAAATAATAGCTGAGGCAGGCAACTGTCAGTTATATGAAATCAAACCCAAAGTTCCATATACCAAAGATGATTTGAACTGGATGAATAAAAAATCAAGAAGCAGTATTGAAATGGCAGATAAAAAAATCAGACCTGAAATAGAAGACTCAGACATAGATGTGGAATCTTTTGACGAGATTATTCTCGGTTTTCCAATCTGGTGGTATGTTGCACCTACAATAGTTAATACATTTCTTGAAAAATACAATCTTAACGGTAAAAAAATAGTTCTTTTTGCAACCTCAGGCGGAAGCGGATTTGGCAATACAGTAAGTGAGCTTAAAGTATCTGCACCGGGAGCCGACATTGTGGAAGGAAAACTCCTCAACGGATTAAGCAAGACAGAAATCGAAAACTGGGTAAAAGAACTTGATTAATTAAGGTATCGGTGGAAAAAAGATATGGGAAAAATCACACAGACAGCAGGAAGAAACGCTCTGGGAGAATTTGCTCCTGAGTTTGCACATTATAATGATGATGTTTTCTTTGGAGAAAACTGGAATAACGGGGATATTGACTTAAAGACAAGAAGCATTATAACCGTTGTTGCCCTTATGGCATCGGGAATAACCGACTCATCTTTGAAAATTCATTTACAGAATGCCAAAAATCACGGCGTTACAAAGAAATAGCGGTAGCCATTACCCATGTGGCATTTTACGCAGGCTGGCCTAAGGACTGGGCAGTTTTTAACCTTGTAAAAGAAGTATGGGATGCCAACGAAGGCGACCTTCCATATGAAGACGAGGCAATGAGAGCACACGCCAAAGAAATGGTATTTCTAATCGGTAATCCTAATGACGGTTTTGCAAAATATTTTACCGGCAAAAGTTATCTTGCACCTGTTTCAACAAGTCAGGTGGGGATTTTCAATGTGACTTTTGAACCGGGATGCCGCAATAACTGGCACATCCACCATGCCAAAAGCGGTTATGATGAAACCGGGAGACTGCATTAATATTCCTGCCGAAGTAAAACATTGGCACGGTGCCGCACCTGACAGCTGGTTCAGTCATCTTGCCGTTGAAGTTCCGGGAACAGAGACCTCCAATGAATGGTGTGAGCCTGTAACCGACGAAGAATACAGTGTATTGAAATAACAGAAATATTGACTACATATCAACATAAATATATAATTTTCTATAGTGTTAATGAAATGTAGGTAAGAAAATGAATTTAGAAGCATTGGAAAAAGATATATGTTATGTGATAAAAGAAGAACAGATAAAACTGGGTTTTAGAAAAGAGTCAATCAGTCTTTATTATCCTTTAAGCTCTTTAAACAGTATTCTGGAAACTGAGTGTAACACAGAAGAAATGTTACAGGTGCTTGATGAATTCAAAATTAAATCAAAGGCAGAATTCGGCGATATAGACGTATCCGTAAAGGGAGAACGTTTTTGTATTAAATTACCGGATACAGCTTCGGAATATGTTAATAATACTACAGAAAAGACAGGCTTTTTGTATGATTTGATAGCAACGGTTTCAAGACACGGTATTACAATAGAAGATGTAAAAAAAGTATTTGAAGGCTATTCCTCACATACTCATTTTGAAACCATGGAGCATGAAGAATTTAATTATCTTATTTATTTTGAGGACGGAACGCCTGATGACAGTTATTATTGTTTTACAGAAGAGGGCGGACACCTTATTTACCACCGTTTTTCAAAAAATGCCTATAAAGATACGTTTAACATATAATGGAGACAGTAAGAATGTTTGAAAAATATGAATACGCAGAAATTACAATAGAAGAACTGGCAGATATCCACCCATCCCTTTACAGATTTTGCGATGTAAGGGACGAAGTATCATACCGCTACGGCTCCATTCCCAAGGCCGAAAATATAAGCAACATTGTTGAACTGGCAGAGGAGGGAAAGCTTGACAAAAACATTTCATACGTTTTGTACTGTATGAAAGGAATACAGAGTATGGACATGGCGTATGAGCTTCGTGGGATGGGATATGATGCCGTAAGTCTCAAAGGCGGATATGCAGCATGGCTTACCTCATCCTACAGGGAAGATTATGAGGATAAGCAGAAGGAAGTTGAGACAAGCATCCGCAAGACTTTTCACAAATGCATTTTTTCACCATTTGCCAAGGCGATTAATGAATATGAGCTTTTAAAACCGGGAGATAAGGTCGCCGTATGCATATCCGGAGGAAAAGATTCCATGCTTATGGCAAAGTTATTTCAGGAGATTAAGAGACACAATAAGTTTGACTTTGAACTTGTTTTTCTTGTAATGGACCCTGGTTACAGCGAGGTAAACAGGCTTGTAATAGAGAAAAACGCAAGGATGTTAGGCGTTCCCATAACAATATTTGAGACTCAGATATTTGATGCGGTATATGATGTAAAACAGTCGCCTTGTTATCTTTGTGCCAGAATGAGGAGGGGTTATCTTTACAGTAAGGCAAAAGAACTTGGATGCAATAAAATCGCACTGGGACACCACTATGATGATGTAATCGAAACAATTCTTATGGGAATGTTGTACGGTGCACAGGTACAGACTATGATGCCAAAGCTCCACAGCACCAATTTTGAAGGCATGGAGCTTATAAGACCGATGTACTACATCCGTGAGGATGACATCATGCGCTGGCGTGATTTTAATAATCTTCATTTTATACAGTGCGCCTGTCATTTTACAGACACCTGTTCTTCCTGCAGGGAAGACGGCACAACTGCTTCAAAGCGTATGGAAATAAAGCAGCTTATTAAGAATATGAAGAAAGTCAATCCTTATGTGGAGGGCAATATTTTTAAGAGCGTTTATAATGTAAGTCTGGGAACAGTAATTGAATACAAGGACAAGGCTGGAGTAAAACATAATTTCCTTGAGAATTATGATGAAAAATAACCAAAGTATTGTATAAAAAATATTTTTAGTGTAATATTGAATATTACCAAAGCAGATAAAGGAGGGAAAATATGAATCCGGCATCAATGATTAAATTAATGAAAGCAAAAAATACTTTTTCCGCCAATCATCCAAAATTCATTTCATATATAAAGGCAGTTTTCGGCACAGGAATACCTGAGGATTCTGTTATAGAGATAACGGTAACGAAGCCCGGCGGACAGCCGATGACAACCAATATTAAGATTAAACAGAGTGATTTGGAATTAATTGAAGAATTGAAACAGATTGCGAAATAGCGGAGGATATATGTTTCAGAAAAAGGATATTATATATAATGAGACTATTGGAGTCTGTCAGGTAACGGAGGTTACAAAGCTGGTGGATAAAAGAGGCCAGCCGATTATGTATTATGGACTTAAATCTTTACAGGACGGCAGGACCGCATATATTCCCGTGGAAAATCATTCAGTTGTACTTAGAAACCTGATTGACACGGATACAGCGGTAGAACGTAAGAATACGGGATTTAAGGACAGAAGCAGGCAGGAACAATATGAAATAAATTATGTACTTGGAGGTATAAAATGATGTTAAAGCATGTTAGTGAAAAAGATTTTGAAGATGAAGTTCTGAAATCAGATGTAAAAGTCCTTGTGGATTTTTATGCTGACTGGTGCGGACCATGCAAAATGATGGCACCCGTACTTGAAGAAATTGCAGAAAACAATAATGGTTTTAAAATTGTTAAACTGAACGTTGACGAAAATATGTCAATAGCAGAGAAGTATAACATTATGTCAATTCCTGCACTTTTTGTATTTGATAAAGGCGAAGTGGTTAATAAATCAGTAGGCCTTATCAGTAAAAATGAAGTATTGGATTTATTAAAATAAAACTTACACAGGAGAAAACGTAATGGAAAAGATAGCGAGCTTTACTGTAAATCACCTTGATTTGAAAACAGGTATTTATGTTTCGAGGAAAGACAGGCTGGGACCAATAACGCTTACAACCTTTGATTTAAGATTTACAAAACCTAATACGGAGCCTGTGATGGTAACAGCAGGAATACATTCCATAGAACATCTTGGCGCCACTTTTTTAAGAAACCATCCTAAGTGGAAGGACAATGTAATATATTTCGGACCGATGGGATGCAGAACAGGTTTTTACCTGATTCTGGCAGGGGATTTAGCTTCCTCCGACATAATAGGACTTCTTTGTGAACTGGCTGATTATGTTCTTGGATATGAAGGAGAGATACCGGGATATTCACCTAGGGATTGCGGCAATTACCTTGATAACAACCTTGATATGGCAAAGTATTATATGAGAAAATATAAATCAGAAGTGCTTGATAACCCTACAGAAGACAGACTTAATTACCCACAATAAATTAAAATAATAAAAAAGTTCCGGTTTTGATGCCGGAACTTTTTTTGGAGAAATTTTTATTATGCTTCAAAGAGTAACTCGCCGTATGTAGGCATAGGCCAGTATTCTGAGTCAACAAGTGTTTCAAGAATATCAACAGGAGTTCTGAGTGCTGCCATATCAGCTTTGATAACATCTCTGTAGAATTCGGCAGTGCACTTGACACATCCTTTTTCAGCTTCAGCCTGATCAGCTTTAAGAGTTGTAAGGGCTGTTTTTGCTTCTTTAAGGTAAACTGTAATCTCATCGAGAGTCTCTTTCTGTACGCTGGCATCTGCACCTGCAGATACAACTTCATTGATTGAAGCGGCAAGCTCTGTAGTATATTTTATAACCGAAGGAAGAATATCTTTAGAAGCCATATCAATCATTGTAAGAGCTTCAATATTGATTACCTTAGCATATGTATCATAAAGAATCTCGGCTCTTGATTCAAGCTCTACCTTATCCATAATTCCGTACTTAGAGAAAAGTGCAACGGATTTATCTGATACAAGAGCTTCTGTAGCGTCTACCATTGATTTAAGGTTAGGAAGACCACGTTTTGCAGCTTCTTCAACCCATTCATCCGAATAACCATTTCCATTAAATACGATTCTCTGATGTTCACGCATTGTTTTTGCGATGTATTCGTCACATGCTTTTTCAAAATCGGCAGAACCTTCAAGTTCATTGGCGGCTTCGTCAAAAGCCTCGGCTACGATAGCATTTAATGTAATGTTTGGCATTGCGATTGAATCCATCGAACCAACCATACGGAATTCAAATTTATTTCCTGTAAAGGCAAATGGTGAAGTTCTGTTTCTGTCTGTAGCATCTTTTGTCACAACAGGTACGGTGCTTATACCAAGGTTAAGTTCCTCTCCTTTAATACAGCTTTCGGCAGAACCTTTTTCAATAATCTGATTTACAACATCCTCTAACTGGTCTCCAAGGTAGATAGAGATGATTGCAGGAGGTGCTTCGTTAGCTCCAAGTCTGTGGTCGTTGCCTACATCGGAAGCAGACTGACGAAGTAAATCAGAATGTCTGTCAACGGCTTTCATTATGCAGGCAAGTACAAGAAGAAACTGTCTGTTCTTGTTAGGTGTTTTACCCGGATCAAGAAGATTTATACCTGTGTTGGTTGAAAGCGACCAGTTATTATGTTTACCTGAACCGTTGACACCGGCAAATGGTTTTTCATGGAGAAGACATTCAAGTCCATGTCTTTCTGCTACTTTATTAAGGGTTTCCATTGCAAGAAGGTTATTATCTACGGCAATATTGGCAGCCATGTAAATAGGAGCCATTTCGTGCTGTCCGGGAGCAACTTCGTTATGCTGGGTAGTTGCTGTGATTCCCAGTTTCCAAAGTTCACGGTTGAGGTCTTTCATAAATGAACCAACGTTTTCTTTGATAGCACCGAAATACTGATCTTCAAGTTCCTGTCCTTTTGGAGCAGGAGCACCGAAAAGAGTTCTGCCTGTGAATTTAAGGTCTTTTCTTGCGTCAAAGCTGTCTTTGCTTATAAGGAAATATTCCTGTTCAGGACCAACGGAAGCAGTTACTTTGGTTGCTTCTGTTTCCGGGTCGAACAATTTAACAATTCTCATAGCTTCCTTGCTTACGGCTTCCATAGATCTTAAAAGAGGTGCTTTCTTATCAAGAGTTTCTCCGGTATATGAGCAGAATACCGTAGGAATACAAAGGACTGCACCTATTGCACCTTCCCTGATAAATGCAGGAGAAGTAACATCCCATACTGTGTAACCTCTTGCCGCACATGTTGCACGAAGTCCGCCTGATGGGAAAGAAGAAGCGTCAGGCTCTCCCATAATGAGCTGCTTTCCTGTAAATGATGAAATAACTTTTCCGTCCTCGTCCGGATGTGTTACAAATGAATCATGTTTCTCTGCTGTAAGGCTGGTAATTAATGGCTGGAACCAATGTGTGTAGTGTGTGGCTCCTTTTTCCTGTGCCCAGTCCTTCATTGCTTTTGCAATAACGTCGGCGTCCTCGATGGCGAGCTGTCCACCGTTGTCCATAACGTTCTTCAGATTTGCAAATACTTTTTTAGGTAATCTTTCTTTCATCTTTGCTACTGTAAATACATTTTCGGCAAAAATGTCTTCAATCTTAAATGCTTCACTCATTGTCTCATTCTTCCTTTCAGCATAAATATTTCTATCTCTGTATAAAAAAATAAAGGTGCCCAATAATTGGACACCTTTGTCTTGTGGTAAGAATACTACAACAAAATATAAAAATCAAGAACTTTTTTTATTTTATTAATATTTTTTAAAATCAGTTACTGATTTCAGCTATTAATTTGGCATGAACCATGTGTCTTTCCTTGGATGTCGAATCTGACTGGCAGGTGTAAAGAGTAAGCAGCCTGTCATTTGGTTCAGCAAAATATCCTGTCTCATAAAGCTGTTTTTGTCTCATGTGGTTGAGATAACTTTTCTTGGTTTCGTCATCCGAGATTAGAACGAGAAAAGATTCAGGGTCACTGTCATAATATGTATCTACTACAGAGAATATCTGGTATACGAGTACCCTTCCTTTCTGGTAAATATAGATATAGTTGTTAAAATTATCCTGATTCTTCTGATAAAATTCAGGATCATCATATTTCAGAAGGTTGGCAAACATGCTACCGTCATTCATGTGATGACCATATATGGTAAAATGTTGTTCATCAAGACTCCTGTCATTTCTGTAATCAAGATATATCGCACCTGACCACGCTTCATTTTGTGAAATATCATAATGCAGGTAGTAATCGTTATCAGGACCTTGGACGATAGGGTAACTTATGCCGACTGACGGAATCTGAATCCATCCGGCACATGCATCATTGATTTGTAAAAGTTTATCAAAATCAATTGCAAGACCCGGGTTAATATTTTTGTATTTATCCGTACTCAAATCGGGTGTAGAGGTATTTTCTTCAATAACGGAATTATTAATTTCACTGTTATGGCGGCGCTCTCTTGCATAGCCTATATAACGTGAAATTATCTGGTACATACAAAATACCATCACACACGTTAAAATAAAGATTATTATATAACGTCTGATATCAAATTTTGTAATATGAAACTTTCTGTCATCAGGAGTAAGTATATAATTATCATAATCATCAGGGACAGCCTCAGCAGGGATTATTTCAAAATCATCATCCGATGTGGTCTGCTCTGTGGTATCGGTATTTTCAATTTCATTATCGGGTTGGACGGGAGGCTCATTTTCTTCTGAAACATTCTGAATATTAGGGGCAGCGTCGGAATCCGCCGCTGCCCCATCAATGGTATCAGAATCAATTTCTATAACCTCTATATCCGTAGAATCTTCTTCTATATCAATTTCAGGCTCTTTCATATATTATACCATTATTATCCGTGATTCAGGCTTTTCCTACTGAACCGAATAATTCCATTTTTTCTTTAACTGTTGCTTTGATTGCTTCAAAACCAGGAGCAAGAAGTTTACGAGGGTCAAATCCCTTACCTTCAAGATCCTTACCTGCTTCAATATACTTACGTGTAGCATCAGCAAATGAAAGCTGACATTCTGTATTAACGTTAATCTTAGCAACGCCAAGAGAGATTGCTTTCTTAATCATATCAGCAGGGATGCCTGTACCACCATGAAGAACGAGTGGCTTCTCACCTGTTAATTCCTTGATTGCAGCAAGAGTCTCAAAGCTGAGTCCCTGCCAGTTAGCTGGGTATTTACCATGGATGTTACCGATTCCGGCTGCAAGCATTGTTACACCGAGGTCAGCAACTGACTTACATTCGTTAGGATCAGCACATTCACCCATACCGATAACGCCGTCTTCTTCACCGCCGATTGAACCAACTTCTGCTTCAAGGGACATTCCCATAGCACGTGTAACAGAAACTAATTCTTTAGTCTTAGCAACGTTCTCTTCAATTGGGTAGTGTGAACCATCGAACATGATTGATGTAAAGCCTGCCTTAATACACTTATAACATCCTTCGTATGTTCCGTGATCAAGGTGTAATGCAACAGGAACTGTAATTCCTAAGCTTTCATCCATAGCCTTAACCATAGCGGCAACAGTTTCAAAACCTGCCATATATTTGCCGGCACCTTCTGATACACCAAGGATAACCGGTGAATTTAATTCCTGAGCTGTAAGAAGAACAGCTTTAGTCCATTCAAGGTTATTAATATTGAACTGGCCTACTGCATATTTGCCAGCAACTGCTTTTTTAAGCATATCTTCTGCTGTAACTAACATAAATAATTACCTCCAAAATTAATTTTTAATTATTATAGCATACAAATTTCCAATGCACAATTATTTAATTGTAACAGGTTCATCATATTCTACGCCAAAAGTATCTACTGTGACGGATTTAATCATCTGATCTTCCATTGGCCTGTCATTCCAGTCGGTGCGAACATCCGCGATGGTATTGATAACATCAAGACCGTTTACAACCTTGCCAAAAGCAGCGTAAGAGCCGTCAAGATGAGGGGATGTCTCATGCATTATAAAGAACTGTGAACCGGCAGAATCAGGATCCATAGCTCTTGCCATGGAAAGGACACCTGGTGTATGCTTAAGGTCATTAGTAAAACCATTATTAGAGAATTCACCCTTGATTGAGTAACCGGGGCCGCCCATGCCTGTACCCTGTGGGTCGCCACCCTGAATCATAAAACCTTTGATTACACGATGGAAAATAAGTCCGTCATAGAAACCTTTCTTAACAAGACTTATAAAATTGTTGACGGTATTAGGTGCAATATCAGGATATAATTCAGCCTCAAAAATGCTGCCGTCATTCATTTCAAATTTAACAATAGGATTTTTAGCCATTTTTAAATTCCTTTCAGTAGAATAATTATAATCAGTTACATTTTAACATAATAAGAGGTCAAGTCAATGTTAAAAAAAATCAATATTTACAGTGATAAAGATGTTTTATATATCACAGATGATGAAAAAGAAGCAGAGAAATTATTAAAAGAAAAAGAAGCAGTACTTTTTGTATGTGAAAATCCCGAAAATGCTCCGTTTATACAGGGCTGCCGCTTTGTTACGGATACAGAGGGCATGAAAGACCACGGATACCTTGCAATGGTATACAGCAGATATAAAAATATACCGTTGCAAATCCTTGAAACAGAAAGAACTTACGTCAGGGAAATTACGACAGATGATGTGAAGGCAATGTATTCGCTGTATGATGATGAGGCTTTAAAATATGTGGAGCCGCTTTACGAATATGATGAAGAAGTTATTTTTACAAAAAAATATATTGAAAATATGTATGGATTCTATGGATACGGTTTGTGGCTTGTTTTTGAAAAAGAAACAGATGAACTGATTGGCAGAGCGGGAATAGAAATAAGAAACATAGACGGAGCGGATAAAAATGAACTCGCATATATTATCAGAAAAGATTACAGGCGGAAAGGTTATGGTTATGAAGTATGTAAAGCTATATTAAATTATGCTTTTACAAAACTTTCTATGGATGAAGTGATGATTGTGATTGAAAAAGATAATGTTCCGTCAATTAATATGGCGGACAGGATAGGAGCAACTCCTATAGCACTGTCCGCCGTAAATGGTTGTGAATATATGATATTTCAATGCAGAAATAATTAAATTACTTCTTCACAATGAAATCAGCGTAAGCATTTTCAAGACCATGTTCTGTTGGGTCAAGACCTTCAATTTCTTCAGCAGGTGTAACACGGAGACCGATTGTTTTCTTGATAATGAAGAATACAATTGTCATAGTTACGGTAACCCACGCAACAATTGAAAGGATACCTATTAACTGTGTGCCGAGTAATTTAGCACCGCCACCGTAGAAGAGACCCTTTGCAGTATATTCGCCTTTACCGGTTGCGAAGAAACCTACAAGGATTGTACCTGTAATACCGCAGCCACCATGAACCGCTATAGCACCGACAGGATCATCAATCTTAAGTTTGTTCTCAACGAACCATACTATGAATACTACTACAAGACCGGCAACAACGCCAATAACTGCAGAACCCACAGCATCTACGCAGGCACATCCGGCTGTAATAGCTACAAGACCTGCCAATGAACCGTTAAGAGTCATTGATACATCAGGCTTGCCGTTTCTTATCCATGTAAATACCATTACAACGATAGTTGAAACAGCAGGTGCAATTGTTGTTGTGGCAAAGATTGATGCAAGGTTAGTGTTTGATGTAGCTGCTGCACCGTTGAATCCGTACCAGCCGAACCAGAGAATGAAACAACCTAAAGCACCAAGAGTAATGCTGTGTCCAAGGATTGGTTTTGGTTTTCCGTTTTCATCAAACTTACCTATTCTAGGTCCTAACATTTTGGCACCGATGAGTGCTGAAACACCACCTACAGTATGGATACAGGCTGAACCGGCGAAATCTATGAAGCCTTTTTCAGCTAACCAGCCGCCGCCCCATACCCAGTGGGCTTCAATAGGATACACAATAAGGCTGATTACAAAACTGTATACACAGTAAGAAATAAATTTAGTACGTTCTGCCATAGCACCTGAAACGATAGTAGCTGCCGTTGCACAGAATACTAAGTTAAATACGAAACTACCCCAGTCAATAGCGGTAGTTCCCCAGTTAGCAGGATTTAATGGGAAGTTGCTCCATCCGATAAATCCGCCATGGTCTGTACCACAAAGAAGTGAATAACCTAATAAAAGGAAAGCGACCGTTCCAAGACAGAAGTCCAAGAGGTTTTTCATAATAATATTACCTGCATTCTTTGCTCTTGTAAAACCGGTTTCTACCATTGCAAATCCGGCCTGCATAAAGAATACGAAGGCAGCACCGATAAGGTACCATACACCGTTTGTTCCAAAAAAATTACCATCCATAATTTTTTCCTCCTTTTTCTTATAAACGTAAAAAAGAAGCACAATTACCATTCAAGGTTAATTGCACTTCTTTGTGTCTATACGTTTATAAATTTTTCACAAAATAATCTTAATTCTTTTTAGAGAGCTGTCTCTCCACGTTCGCCAGTTCTTACTCTGACTGCGTCTTCTACATTGTAGACGAAAATTTTACCATCACCGATATTGCCTGATGAGATTTCAGAAACAATCTTTTCGATAATAGGTTCTGCTACATCGTCTGCAACAACTGTTTCAACCTTTACTTTAGGAAGGAGATTTACAAAATACTCATTACCTCTGTAAATACGTTTGAAACCTTTCTGGGCACCATAACCCATGATATTTGTGACCATCACACCATTGGCCTTGGAATCATCAAGGATCTTCTTGACATCATCCAGTTTTTCAGGTTTGATTATCATTTCCAGCTTCTTCATAGTGACTACCTCCTGTTATACATTTTCTTGTACCAAATAATCATATCTGAGCTTGGCTATGGGTGCATTGTAGCACCGGATTTTTAAAAATGGAACCCTTTTTTTGAAAACTGAATAAAATTAAGTAATCAACGGCGTGTACTTTAATTTTGAAAAAAATAAATCAGGAATATTTCTTTTTTATGGTTAAAGAAATGGAAAATTCTGCCGAAATAACTGTTGAATAAAATTGTAATTTATATTATAGTCAGAATATATATATGTTATATACCGTACGAAAGGAGGCGTGGTCTATGAGAGTATTCGGTTATGAATACTTACATAACAGTGTACCTGATTTTAATACAAGTGAAAAGATAGATGCAGCCACACCTTCTGCAGAACGTGTTGATGATATACATAAGGAAGAAAAGGCTGTCACTATTGATTTTTCCGGCTCGGAAAGATTACATGGCAGGGAAGCATTCGCTTCCGGCAATTTCCCGGGAACGGAATTCAGCACAGAAGATGAACCTGCAGGTAATAAAGTACAAGAAGGTAATTCAATTCTTAATCAGTACCGTTTTTTCGTAAGAAGCAATCATTACGAAGGCAGCGAAGGTGTGGTAAGAAGAATTTTTAAATAAATTAAAAAAAACACTTGACTTATGAAAATTAAATGTATATAATCCATTATGTTGTGTGGACAACACCTAAGTAAATATTGGGATATAGCCAAATGGTAAGGCACTGGACTCTGACTCCAGCATTTACAGGTTCGAGCCCTGTTATCCCAGCTAAGCACCATGAAGCGTTCGTGGTGCTTTTATTTTTGCATAGGACTATTGCACAGATTATATAGTGAAAGCTTTTATCGGTTCACAAGGAGATTTTTATATGTTGTTTGAAAAAGAAACGTATGTACGTTACAGCGAAGTTGATAAAGATGGATTGATTAAAATAGATGCACTTGTCAATCACCTTCAGGATATAGTTATGCTTCATGCCGATGAGGTGGGTGCAGGCATTGCGCAGGTTATTGACATGGGAACGGTATGGTTTATTTCTACATGGCAGATAGAAATAATTACACCACCAAGAATATATGATAAAATAATTCTTAAGACCAATCCCTATGAGTTTAAAGGGTTTTTCGGAAACAGAAATGTCTGGATAGAAAATGAAGAAGGCGAGATTCTGGTAAGGGCCAATTCTATATGGGTATATCTGGATGTAAAGACAAAAGTACCGAAAAGGATTGATGATGCGGCAGTAAAACCATATCTTCCTCTTGAACCAAAGCTTGAAATGAGTTATTCTTCAAGAAAGATAGCGATGCCTGAGAATTTTGAACCGTCAGAGCCTGTACGGGTTCATTATGGACAGCTTGATACCAACGGACATGTTAATAACTGCCAGTATATCAAGACTGCAATGGATGTAATCGAAATTAAAGATATGCCAAGGCAGATCAGGGCAGAGTACAAAAAGTCGGCATTATACGGTGATGTTTTTTATCCTTATATACATAGGGAAGAAAAAGCAATATATGTTGATTTACGTGATAAAGATAATGCCGAGTACGCTACCGTAGTTTTTGAATTTTAGAAAGAGAGCACAGTATGATAGAAATTGGTAAAAAACAGCCGCTTATGGTAGTAAATAAGACCGAGTTCGGTGTATACCTTGGAAATGAACAGGAAAAGGTGCTGCTTCCCGGTAAATATGTGGATGAAGATGTTGAAACAGGAGATTCCCTGACGGTATTTGTATACAGGGATTCCAAAGACAGGCTTATAGCAACCACGCTTGAACCTCTTATCACTTTAGGAGAGGTCAGGGTATTAAAGGTTAAGCAGAATAATAAAATAGGGTCATTCCTTGACTGGGGACTGGAAAAAGATTTGTTCCTTCCTTTTAAGGAACAGACAGCCAAAGTTAAAGAAGGAATGTCATATCCGGTAGCTCTTTATGTTGACAAGTCGGGAAGACTTTGTGCTACCATGAAAATATATCATTACCTTAAAACAACGGATATGTATCACACCGGTGATATTGTGAAAGGAATTGCTTACGAACACATTGATAAATTCGGAATGTTTGTTGCAGTTGACTGTATGTACCAGGGACTTATACCTAACAAAGCATTATACGGAAAGATTGAAATCGGTGACGAAATTAAGGCAACCGTTTCAAAAGTAAGGGAGGACGGCAAGATAGAACTTTCGGTAAGAGGGCCGGCATATCTCCAGCTTGACGAGGACGGAGACAGGATTCTTAAAGAACTTGATTATAATGACGGATTTCTTCCTTTAAATGATAAGTCTGACCCTGAAATTATCAAACAGAAGCTTGAGATGAGCAAGGCTGCATTTAAGCGTGCCTGCGGACATCTTTTAAAAGCAAATAAAATAGATATCACGGATGATGGTATCAGAAGGAGATAAGATATGCAGAAAGTAATCAGTACGGATAAGGCACCGGGAGCAATCGGACCTTACTCACAGGCAATCGAAGTTAATGGAATGGTATTTACATCAGGAGTTATTCCGGTAGATCCTGCAACAGGAGTTATTCCTGAAGGCGTTGAAGCTCAGGCAACACAGGCATTTACTAACCTTACCAATCTTGTTGAAGCTTCGGGAGCAGCAATGTCACAGGTAGTTAAGACAACAGTCTTTATTAAGGAAATGAATGATTTCGGAAAAATCAATGAAATCTATGCAAAGTTCTTCAAAGAACCATATCCTTCAAGATCCTGTGTAGAAGTTGCAAGACTTCCAAAAGACGTATTGCTTGAAGTTGAAGCAATAGTAGCAAAATAAAAGAATTAAAATAATTTACGCCTGATTACATTCCGTAGTCAGGCGTATTGTTGTCTTATAAAGAAATATCTATATTACTGCCGATGTATGGCGTCACAGACATTTCAAGCATCTTCTTCATGCCGTCTCCAAGCTCTTCCATGGAATCTAATGATTTGGCAAGCATCCGGACGGACACGTCATTAATTGTGTTGGCTGCTGAAAGCGAAGCAGACTGTAAACCTGTAATATCCATGAGTATTCCTCCTAATCTTTTCTCTATTTTATCACATTTAATAATATAAAACAATGATATTGCCAATAATATTAAAACTAAAATAATGGGGAAACAGTATGAAAAGAGTAATGAGATATCTATTATTGACAATAGGGGCATTTTTGATGGGATTAGCTGTAAAAATGATATTTGATACTTCGGGTCTTGTAACCGGAGGAGTCTCCGGCATCGCTGTAATCCTGCAGAAAATTTTGAATATCCCTATGTGGCTGACTAATATTGTTATAAACGTGCCGCTTTTTATTTACGGGTTCCGCACTCTTGAAAGAAGAGTATTGTGGGATTCTTTTTATGCCAATTTTATTTTTACGCTGGCAATAGGACTTCTCCCGGATATCAATCCTGTGGGTAACGATATATTTTTATCTGCGGTTGCAGGAGGATTCATAATGGGAACAGGGTTGGGAATTATTTTAAGCTGTGATGCAACGTCAGGAGGAGCTGATCTTGCTGCATATATGATTCAGAAAAAATCAAGAAGAATTAAGACGGTATGGATTATTTTTATAATAGATGCGATAATCATTGCCCTGGGAACACCGGTTTTTGGAATACCATCATCAATTTACGGTGTTATTTCGGTATTTACAATCAGCTTCGTTTCAGGAAAAATTGTGGATGGACCGGCTATTTCAAGAACCGCATATATAATAAGTAGAAACAGCATTGAAATTGCTGCAATAATCAACAAAAGACTTGAAAGAGGGGTCACCGGAATAAAAGTAATGGGAATGTATGAAAATAAAGAAAAAATAATGTTGGTATGTGTTGCCAGAAAACGTGAAATCCATAAAATAGTGGAAATAGTGGAGGAGGCTGACAAACAGGCATTTATGTGGATTGGGGATGCCAGGGAGGTTATGGGAGAAGGCTTTGTTAATATTGCCTAGTCGTAAATTAACAAAATGTACAAATTGCACTAAAAAAGCAAGGGAATTAATATTCATGGGCAAATTGTCCAAAATCAAATAACTAATTTTGTTTATAAAGAATATAGCCTAAAAAATATAAAAAGAGTATTATAATTGATATGTAAGTTATATTACACTTTGTTTTAGGAGGACAATTATGGCAAGCTTATCACTTAAGAATGTATGTAAAGTATATCCTAACGGATTTGTAGCCGTTAAGGATTTTAACCTTGATGTAGCAGACAAGGAATTTATTATTTTCGTTGGACCATCTGGATGTGGTAAATCAACAACACTTCGTATGATTGCAGGACTTGAAGAGATTTCTTCAGGTGAACTCTGGATCGGAGATAAATTAGTTAACGACGTAGAACCTAAGGACAGAGATATTGCGATGGTATTCCAGAACTATGCTCTTTATCCTCATATGACAGTTTATGATAATATGTCATTTGGTCTTAAATTAAGAAAAGTACCTAAGCCTGAAATCGACAAATTAGTTCATGAAGCAGCTAAGATTCTCGGTATTGAGCAGTTACTTGACCGTAAGCCAAAGGCTCTTTCAGGTGGACAGAGACAGCGAGTTGCTATGGGACGTGCAATCGTTCGTAATCCTAAGGTATTCCTCATGGACGAACCTTTATCTAACCTTGATGCTAAGCTCCGTGTTCAGATGCGTATTGAGATCCAGAAGATCCATCAGAGACTTGAGACAACAATCATCTACGTAACACATGACCAGACAGAAGCTATGACACTTGGTACAAGAATCGTAGTTCTCAAGGATGGTATTATCCAGCAGGTAGATACACCACAGAATCTCTATGACAAGCCATGTAACGTATTCGTTGCAGGATTTATGGGATCACCACAGATGAACCTTATTAATGCTAAGGTTGTACAGTCAGGTGAAGATGTTGTACTTATGTTTGGTGGCAACACAGTTAAACTTCCTGAAGGAAAAGCTCAGAAGCTTATTGAAGCAGGATATGTTGATACAACAGTTATCATGGGTATCCGTCCTGAAGACCTTAATGATTCAGAAGTTATCATCAATGCTAACCCTGATTGCGTAATCGAAGCTACAATCAGAGTATACGAATTACTTGGTGCTGAAGTTTACCTTTACTTTGATATTGATGAAGTTAACTGTACAGCAAGAGTTAATCCTCGTACAACAGCTCGTCCAGGCGATACAATTAAACTTGGTATTGATATGACTAAGCTTCACATCTTTGATAAAGATACAGAGCAGGTTATCTTACATTAATTATGATTTATTTGCAGACCGGATTTATCCGGTCTGTTTTTTTATTGTGGGAATAAGAAAAATTATGATATAATGAGCGCAAGAGAGCCAGAAAGCTGCTAGCAGCTTTCTGGCGAACGGCGAATGGCGATTACGATAGCTGCGATAGCAGCGGAGAGTAGCGAAGCTACGAATCGTGATATAATATTAAGAAATAGTACAGTAGCATATATAAAGAAAAAGGGAGGTAGTATATGCTTTTAATTGACAGATATACTAAATTGTATGGTAAAAAAATTGCAGTTGATAACTTGTCGCTTCATATTAAACCGGGCGAGATATATGGTTTTATAGGACACAATGGGGCAGGAAAGACAACTACGCTTAAGGCATGTGCAGGGATACTTAATTTTGAGTATGGAAATATATTGATTGATGGAATATCCATTAAAGAAAAACCGATGGAATGCAAAAAGAAAATAGCATATATCCCGGACAACCCTGATTTGTACGGCTTTCTGACAGGGGCGGCCTATCTGAATTTCATAGCAGATATATATAAAGTACCTTTGGAGATAAGAAATAAACGAATCGAAGATTTCGCTGATAAATATGGAATTATTGATGATCTGGGGATGCCAATTAACTCATATTCCCATGGTATGAGACAGAAAATAGCCATAATATCGGCTCTTATACATGAACCAAAGCTTATACTTATGGATGAACCGTTTGTAGGACTTGACCCTAAGGCATCACATACCCTTAAAAAACAGATGAGGGAAATATGTGATAATGGCGGAGCAATCTTTTTTTCCACCCATGTATTGGAAGTAGCGGAAAAATTGTGCGATAAAGTGGCAGTTATAAAAGATGGAAGGCTTATTGCATCCGGTACAATGGCAGAGGTTAAAGGCAATTTATCTCTTGAGGATGCGTTTCTTGAACTGGAGGAATAGAGTGAAGGTATTCTTACAATTATTAAAAATGAGGATTTTGTCTGTTTTTAAGGGATCAGGCAAGAAAGATAAATATAAAAAAAATATCGGATTTAAGGTTTTTATAGGCATAGTGGTTGCTTATGCGGCACTTTGCTTTGTAGGTATGTTTGGATTCTATTTTATGCAGCTTGCAGAAAACTTTGTGGAGCAGGAAGTAGGATTTGCATATTTTTCCATGGTGGCTGTTGTTATGGTTGCCATTGGATTTGTAACAACGGTATTTGCTGCACAGTCCCAGATTTTTGAGGCAAAAGATAATGATTTGCTTACAGCAATGCCAATTCCACCAAGGTATATATTGCTTACCAGGGTTATTACCCTTCTTATAGTAGAACTTGCAGAGTCTCTGGTGTTGGGAATAGAAGCAATGCTGATTTATAAGATTTTTGCACCTGTTCCTGTGGGCGGAGCAATTATGATGGTTGTCGAAATTATCGGACTTAATATGATTACAGCATCAATTTCCGCAATATTCGGACTTGTTCTTGCGGCAATTACCAACAGGATGAGAAGAAAAAATATTGTAAAAACCATAGCTACAATCGGAATGTCGGCACTGTTTTTTTTCCTGATAAGCGAAATGGAAAGCAGAATCAACAGTATGCTCAGTATGGACGGCGTTTTTATAGAGATGGATGAAGCTATGAAAAAAGAAATGCTGCCATTGTTTTATTTTGGTAAGGCGGCAGCTGAGGGTGATTTTAAATCATTTATTATTTTTATGCTGATGGCTGTGGCTGTTTTTGTCATGATGATATTCCTGCTTTCTCCGTTTTTCCTTAAAATAACATCTACCAATAAGGGCGGAGTAAGAAAAAAATACAGACCTGAGAAAAATGTTGAGCGCGAGGTGAAAAAAGCACTGCTTTATAAGGAAAGAAGAAGATTTTTTACAAACGCCTCATATATGCTCAATACCGCCATAGGGCTTATTGTGTTTTTTGTTGCAGGCGTGGCTGTACTTATTTTCAGGGAAAAAGTGTTTGACAGTATTATAACAATGGCATATTTAAAAAATCATATCGGTGCATATGTGTTACTGATTTCGCTGTTTTTCTGCGCAATAAATGTTATTTCCGCACCCTCAATTTCCCTTGAGGGAGAAAACCTATGGATATGTAAGGCAATGCCTGTTGAGCCTTTTGACATACTTATGGCAAAAGTTAAAAATCATATTTATATATGTATGCCGATTGTAATATTTTTCGGCATTGCTGCCAATATTGCATTGCCTATAAGCCCGGCGATAAGGGCAGCGGTTGTGATTATTCCGGCATTATCCGTAGTTCTTATGGGCCTGCTTGGCGTGATATGCAATCTTCACATGCCGAAGTTTGACTGGGCGGATGAATCAATAGCAGTTAAGCAGAGCATGGCTGTTATTGCAACCATGGGGATAGGCTTTTCTGTTGTCATAGGCGCGGCGGTATTATACGGTCTTTTAAGATTTATTCCGTATGCAGATTATCTTTATACGTTTCTGATGACGGGAATGTTTGCACTTGCCATATTTCTTATGTACAGATATTTAAGAAAAGGCGGAAGCCAACGATTTACGGAATTATAAAATTTTTATAACAACTTTATTTTTGCCGGAATATGTTTTATAATGAACGAAAGTATGTGAATAGGAGAGAACACATGATATCAAATCAGATTTTACAAAATACAATTGACGGACTTAAGACAATTACGCGTATAGACATGTGTGTACTGGATGTTGATGGAAAGGTACTTGCAACAACCTCTCCTGATGCCAGCGGATATGAAGAATCAGTAAGCACATTTGCAAAGTCCCCTGCGGACAGCCAGGTGATTTCCGGTCATCAGTTTTTTAAAGTATATGATGACAGCCAGCTTGAATACATTCTTCTTGTTATGGGTGGAAGCGATGATGTTTATATAATTGGCAAACTGGCAACTTTTCAGATACAGAACCTTATGGTAGCTTATAAGGAGAGATTCGATAAGGATAATTTTATTAAAAATCTCCTTCTTGATAATCTTCTTCTTGTGGATATATATAACAGGGCGAAAAAACTTCATATTGATTCAGAGGCTAAGAGAGTAGTCCTTCTCGTTGAGACACAGACAGAGAAAGACAATACTGCCCTTGAAACAGTGAGAACACTTTTTGCCACAAGAACAAGGGATTTTATAACTGCAGTAGATGAAAAAAATATTATTATCGTTAAAGAAGTTAAGCAGAGCGAGACTTACAAAGACATAGAACAGACTGCATTTGTAATTCTTGACACCCTTAATACAGAAGCCATGAGCAGGGTTAAAGTAGCTTTCGGTACAATAATCAGCTCACTTAAAGATGTTTCCAAATCATACAAGGAAGCCAAGATGGCACTTGACGTAGGAAAGATTTTTTACAGTGATAAAAATGTTGTGGCATACAGTAACCTTGGAATAGGAAGGCTTATTTACCAGCTTCCGATACCTCTTTGCAAAATGTTTATAAGAGAGATTTTCGGCGATATGTCGCCGGATGATTTTGATGAAGAGACACTTGCTACAATTAATAAATTCTTTGAGAACAGTCTTAATGTATCAGAGACTTCAAGACAGCTTTTTATACACAGAAATACATTAGTATACCGTCTTGACAAGATACAGAAAATTACAGGACTGGATTTGCGTGTATTTGAGGATGCCATTACTTTTAATATTGCATTAATGGTAGTTAAGTACATGAAATATATGGAAAACATTGATTATTGACATGTAACCTGGTTATAATTGCAGGAGACAGAAAATATAAAGGACAGATAAAATGATTGATTTAGATAACGTATGTAAGACATATTCATCCGGTGTGGACGCACTGAATAATATCAATATACATATTGATAAGGGTGAGTTTGTTTTCATAGTAGGAGAAAGCGGTTCCGGCAAATCTACACTTATTAAACTTCTGCTTAGGGAACTTGAACCTACATCCGGAAGAATTGTAATTAACGGTAAGAATATTTCCAGAATCAAAAGAAGAAAATTATACACACTCCGACGTGATATAGGTGTTGTATTTCAGGATTTCAGACTCCTTGATGACAGAAATGTTTTTGATAATATTGCTTTTGCACAAAAGGTTATTGAAGCTCCGGGAAGAAAGATACGTTCCAGAGTGCATGCCATGCTGGCAGAGGTTAAGATAACCAATAAATATAAGGAATTTCCCAAACATCTTTCAGGCGGTGAACAACAGAGAGTGGCAATAGCCAGGGCACTGATTAATAATCCGCCTATTCTTCTTGCCGATGAGCCTACAGGCAATCTGGACGAGGATAATTCATGGGAAATCATGAAACTGTTAGAGCAGGCTAACGCACAGGGAACTACAGTTGTGGTTGTTACTCACAATCTCGAAATAGTCCGTACTATGAAAAAGAGAACTATTGTAATTAATAACGGTGAAGTGGTACAGGAAATAGCGGAAGGTGGTAACTTCTATGAAATTTAAATCATTTGGTTATTGTTTTGTCCAGGGAATAAAAAATATCGGACGAAACAGAATATTTTCCCTTGCTTCAGCAGCAACTATGACGCTGTGCATTTTTCTTATAGGTGTTTTTTATTCCATAACAAGCAATATTAATTACAATATTGATAATATTTCGCAGGGACTCTGCGTTAAAGTGTTTTTTCAGAATGATATTACAGGAGAACGCCTTGAATCCATAAAGAACACAATTTATGAAAACGATATTGTTACAGATATTCATTACACATCTGCTGAAGAAGCGTGGGAACAGTATAAACAGAAATATTTTGGCGATTATTATAATGAACTTGCAGATGCCTACGAAAATGATAATCCGCTGATTAACTCAGCTTCATACGAAGTATATTTCAACGAACCGTCGGCACAGAAAGATCTGGTTGATTATATATCAAAAATAGACGGGGTAAGGAAAGTTAACAGCAGTGATAATGCAGCTAACGGACTTAGCGAAACAGGTAAACTGGTTAATATATGCTCGGTATTTGTTATTGTTTTACTTATAGCTGTGGCACTTTTTCTTATCAATAACACAATTTCAATCGGTATATCGGTAAGAAGCGATGAGATAAGCATTATGAGGCTTCTGGGAGCCAAAAACAGTTTTATCAGGGCTCCATTTATTGTTGAAGGTATTTTACTTGGCTTAATCGGAGCAGTTATTCCGATTATTATCGTATATTTTGCATATGACGGGGCTATCAGGAATCTTCTGTCCAATTCATCATTCCTAAGCGGAATCATTGAACTTCAGGGAGTGGGAGATATCCTTAAGCTGTATGTGCCGGTTGCACTTATACTGGGAATAGGAATCGGACTTATCGGAAGTATGATTTCTCTTGCAAAACATTTAAAAGCTTAATGAACATAGGTGATTACATGAAAAGCAAAAAGATTAAAATAACCGCCGCAGTCTTAGCATTTTGCGTGCTTGGCACTTTTGGCGGTAAAAAAATAATGGATGTATATGCTGTTGACAAGTCTGACGTGGACGATGCACAACAGCAGATTCAGGATACACAGAATAAGATAGACAAGCTGAATAGTGAACTTTCACAGCTCGATTCGGATATTGCTTCCATTGAAGCATATGTAAGCGAGCTTGATTCTACAATTAACTCCATTGCAACCAATATTTCTTCCTGCCAGTCAAAGATAGACAGCAAACAGGCGGAAATTGATGCAAAGAATGTTGAGATTAATAATAAAATCGCAGAGATTGACAGTACCGAAGTGGAACTTGAGGAGGCTGCAGCTTCAGAAGAAAGCCAGTATGAGTCAATGAAAAAACGTATTCAGTATATGTATGAATGTGGTGATGAATCTTTTCTTGATATGATAATGTCGTCAGAAGATTTATCGGATATGCTGGGTAATGCGGAATATGTTTCGAGTATTGTTGCCTACGACAGGAACCAGCTTCAGATACTTGCAGATACTAAGGAAAAGATAGACAATCTTCTTGTACAGCTTCAGGATGACAAGGCTAATCTTGAAAGCCAGAAGTCGGAACTTGAGACGCAGAAAACAGAGCTTGTTACATTACAGAACGATTTACAGAGCCAGTACCAGCTTGTTAATGATGCACTTTCAACCAAAGAGACAATGTTACAGCAGCTTGAGAGCCAGCAGGAATATGCTGCGGTACAGAAACAGCTTGAAGAAGCCAAACTTGCCGCACAGCAGAGAGAGGCCGAGGCGTTGAGACAAAGATGGCTTGAAGAAGTGCGTAATGCGGCTAATAACGGACAGGATGCAGATGAGGCTAACAAGCGTAAATTGGAAGAAATCGGACTTGCAGGCGGTTTTACGTGGCCTCTTCCTGGATACAGTTATATAACATCTTATTTCGGACCGAGAAAGGATCCTTTCGGCAACTTAATCAGCAATCACAGCGGTATGGATATATCAGGCTTTAATGTATACGGAAAGCCGGTTGTAGCCTGTTATTCAGGTACGGTCATTTCGGTTGATGTATATACCTCTTCCGATAACTGGACAACCAAGCCATATGGTACAAGTATCAAAATAGACCATGGTGCCGGTGTAGTTACTTTATATGCGCACCTTTCGGGAGTGAATGTATCGGTAGGGCAGACAGTTAATGCCGGTGATACTATCGGATTTGTCGGAAGTACAGGTAAGTCCACGGGAGCACATCTGCACCTTACACTCTATATAAAAGGTGTTCTGGCAGATCCGTTACCATACCTTAAAAGACCATCATAAACAATGAAATTCAACCCTCGGATAATATCCGGGGGTAAATTGCATATTATTTAGAAATATCAATTAAAGATAACAGGAGAGCAGAATTATGTATGATGATTATGAAGTAAAAAAGAGTTTCAAAAAGGGCCTTATATCAGGAATTGTGCCTGTATTAATCATAGCGGTGCTTGTTAATATTCTGGTATATCGTAACATGACAAGTAAGAGAATAGAAGTTGCTAAGAGTACGGCTACAAAAATCAGTAAAATCAAAGAACTGATTGACGATAAATATCTTTTTGACTATAAACAGGGTGATATGGAAAATGCAATAATAAAAGCATATGTGAGCGGATTAGGTGACCCATACAGCGAATATTATACAGAAGAAGAGTTCAAAAAAATAGGTGAAAGTGCAGCAGGCTCATATTGTGGTGTAGGTATATATATTACCAAAGACGAAAAGGACAGAGGAATAAAGATATTACGGGTAATTGAAGGTGGTCCGGCAGAAGATGCAGGCCTTAAAGCAGGAGATATTATAACTGCGATAAACGGAAATGAAATTGACCTGACAGATTTTGATGAAGCTTCTTCACCTATTATGGGAAAAGAAGGAACAAAGGTTACAGTTACAATCCTTAGGGATGGCGTGAAAAAAGACTATGAACTTACAAGGTCTGTTATCGAACAGAAATATGTCAGATATTCAATGTTAGATAATAATATAGGATATGTATATCTTGCACAGTTTACTGTCTCGTCAATAGAACAGTTTGAAAATGCTGTTAGTGACCTTAAAGAAAATGGTGCCAAAAGTATTATTTTTGACCTTAGGGATAATCCGGGCGGTGTTTTAAATGGTGCCGTTTCAATACTTGATTATCTTTTACCGGAGGGGCTTATAGCATATGTTGAAGACAAATACGGCAACAGAAATGACTACAAGTCTACTGACGGAACGGATGAACTTGATATTCCTTGTGTTGTTCTTGTCAATGAAAACAGTGCCAGTGCATCGGAACTTTTTACCGGAGCATTAAAAGACAGAGGTTATGCTACAGTTATCGGTAAAAAGACTTTTGGCAAGGGCATTGTCCAGTCATTATATTCATTGGGAGATGGTTCGGGACTGAAGATTACGGTTGAAAGATATTTTACTCCTAATGGGGTGTGCATCCACGGAACCGGTATTGAACCGGATATTGAAGTGGAATATGATAAAGATAAGTTTTATGAAGATGGAACGGATACACAACTTGATGCAGCAATAGAGTACCTTGAAAATCATTAAAACAAATCGAACAAATGTTTGCAAAATGATATCCTATGTGATATAGTTGATACAAGAGTATCAGAGGTGATTTTGTATGGACAGATTTATTTTACATTCTGAATATGAACCGACAGGCGATCAGCCGGAGGCAATTAAGGAGCTTGTGAAGGGTTTTGAAGCGGGAGACCAGTTCCAGACTTTACTTGGCGTTACCGGTTCCGGCAAGACTTTTACCATGGCTAATGTCATTGAGAAGCTTAACAGACCCACCCTTGTAATTGCACACAATAAGACACTTGCAGGGCAGCTTTATTCCGAATTTAAGGAATTTTTTCCGGAGAATGCGGTTGAATATTTTGTATCTTACTATGATTATTATCAGCCGGAGGCCTATGTACCTTCCAGCGACACTTATATAGAGAAGGATTCTTCCATTAATGATGAGATAGATAAGTTACGTCATTCTGCTACGGCAGCTTTGTCGGAGCGCAGGGATGTAATTATAGTTGCCAGCGTTTCCTGCATATATGGTCTTGGAAGCCCTATTGATTATAAGAGTATGGTTGTGTCACTGCGTCCCGGAATGGAACGTGACAGGGATGATATCATAAGACAGCTTATTGATATGCAGTATGTAAGAAATGACATGGATTTTAAGCGTGGTACTTTCAGAGTCAGAGGCGATGTTTTGGAGATATTTCCTGCCGCAAGTGATAAGATTGCGGTGCGTGTGGAATTTTTCGGTGATGAGATTGATAGAATACTGGAAATAGATACATTAACGGGGGAGATTAAGTCAGAGCTTAAGCATACTGCCATTTTTCCGGCGTCCCATTATGTTGTGCCTAAGGAGAAGCTTCTTATAGCGGCGGAGAATATCCGGGCGGAGCTTAAAGAACAGGTGGATTATTTTAAGAGTGAAGATAAGCTTCTGGAAGCCCAGAGAATATCGGAGCGTACCAATTTTGATGTCGAGATGATGTTGGAGACCGGTTTCTGTTCGGGAATAGAGAATTATTCGAGACATCTTGAGGGCAGGGCACCGGGAACAATGCCATGTACTTTAATGGATTATTTTCCGGAAGACTTTCTTATAATAGTAGATGAGTCGCATATTACAATTCCGCAGATAAGAGGAATGTATTTCGGAGACAGATCGCGTAAGACCACACTTGTGGATTATGGTTTCAGACTGCCCTCCGCACTTGATAACAGACCGCTTAATTTTGAGGAATTTGAAAGCAAGATTAACCAGATGATGTTTGTATCCGCTACACCTTCCGTATATGAAGCAGAGCATGAACTGAACAGGGTTGAACAGATAATAAGACCGACAGGTCTTCTTGACCCGGAGATTTCCGTAAGACCTGTTACAGGACAGATTGATGACCTTCTTAGCGAAGTTAATAAGGAGACAGCCAAGAAAAATAAAGTTCTTATTACCACACTTACCAAGAGAATGGCAGAAGACCTTACAATATACCTTAAGGAAAACGGTGTCAGGGTAAGATATCTCCATTCCGATATAGATACTTTGGAGAGAGCGGAGATAATCAGGGACATGAGAATGGATGTTTTTGATGTCCTTGTAGGTATTAATCTTTTACGAGAAGGTCTTGATATTCCCGAAATTACTCTTGTTGCCATACTTGATGCGGACAAAGAGGGCTTCTTACGTTCGGAGACCTCACTTATCCAGACAATAGGACGAGCTGCAAGAAATGCCGACGGCAGGGTTATAATGTATGCCGATAACATGACTGATTCTATGCGAAAGGCCATCGATGAGACTGAAAGACGTCGTAAGATACAGCAGGAATACAACGAAGCACATGGAATTACACCGACTACAATCAAGAAAGCGGTAAGAGATCTTATTGCCATAAGCAAGGCAGCCAATGACAAGGGTGATAAGATTAAGAAGGATATTGAATCCATGAGCGATAAGGAGCTTGAGAAGCTCATCAAAGAACTCAATAAGAAGATGCATAGGGCAGCGGCAGACCTTAATTTTGAGGAGGCTGCTTTAATCAGAGACCAGATTACAGAAATAAGGAAGACAATGGACAACAATGGATAATAGAAGACATTATATTAAGATTCGCGGCGCATGCGAACACAATCTTAAAAATATTAACGTAGATATCCCAAGGGATTCTTTTACCGTATTGACAGGCTTAAGCGGGTCAGGTAAATCCTCCCTTGCTTTTGATACCATATATGCAGAAGGACAGAGACGTTATATGGAGTCTTTGTCTTCTTACGCAAGACAATTCTTAGGACAGATGGAGAAGCCTAATGTTGAAAGCATAGAGGGACTTTCTCCTGCAATTTCAATAGATCAGAAATCCACCAACAGGAATCCCCGTTCAACAGTAGGCACCGTAACGGAAATTTATGATTACCTCAGACTTTTATATGCCAGAGTCGGAGTACCGCATTGCCCTAAGTGCGGCAGGGAAATCCATAAACAGACGGTGGACCAGATGGTAGACTCCATTAAAGCACTTGAACCGGGAACCAAATTCCAGCTTCTTGCACCTGTTGTAAGGGGAAGAAAAGGTATGCACGAAAAGGTTTTTGAATCTGCGAAAAAGAGCGGATATGTGCGTGTAAGGGTTGATGGCAATACCTATGACCTTTCCGAAGAAATCCAACTGGAAAAAAATATCAAACACAACATAGAGATTATTGTGGACAGGCTTGTGGTTAAAGACGGTATGGAATCCCGTCTTGCCGATTCCATAGAAAACGTTATGAAGCTTTCTGACGGTATCATGATAGTTGATGTAATCGGCGGAGAACCAATTAATTTCAGCATGAATTTTTCATGCCCTGACTGTGGCATAAGTATTGATGAAATCGAACCGAGAAGTTTTTCTTTCAATAATCCTTTTGGAGCCTGCCCTGTATGTGCGGGTCTTGGCTACAAAATGGAATTTGACCCGGAATTATTAATTCCGGACACCTCATTGAGCCTGTCAGAGGGAGCCATAAGCTGTATGGGATGGCAGTCAAGCAGCGATAAGGGAAGTTTTACCTATGCTTTACTTGATGCACTTGCCAAAGAATACGGTTTTTCTCTTGATACGCCTTTTAGGGATTTGCCTGATGATATAAGACATATGCTCATATATGGTAAGAGTAAGTCTGTAAAAGTTCATTACAAGGGACAAAGAGGAGTAGGCGTATATGACGTTGTTTTTGATGGCCTCATAGACAACATGCGCAAGAGATACAGAGAGACCGCTTCAGATATGATGAAGCAGGAATATGAGACATATATGCAGGTTACTCCTTGTGATGAGTGCCATGGACAGCGTCTTAAGAAATCCTCCCTTGCTGTTACAGTAGGCGATAAAAATATCTATCAGGTTACGGAATTGTCCGTTCTTGAATTGGCAGAGTATTTTGATAAACTTACACTTACACCGGTTCAGGAAAAAATCGGTAAGCAGGTTATTAAGGAAATCCGTTCAAGAGTAGGCTTCCTTAATAAGGTGGGTCTTGATTACCTCACTCTTGCAAGAGCAACGGGTACATTATCCGGCGGAGAAGCACAGCGAATAAGACTTTCCACACAGATAGGGTCGGGACTTATGGGTGTTGCATATATTCTTGATGAGCCAAGTATAGGACTTCATCAGAGGGACAATGACAAACTCCTTAATGCCCTCAAATCTTTGCGGGACCTTGGCAACACACTTATTGTTGTTGAACATGATGAAGATACCATGTATGCGGCGGACTATATTGTAGACATCGGACCGGCAGCGGGAGAGCACGGCGGAGAAGTAGTTGCCGCAGGAACGGTTCAGGATATAATTAATAATCCAAATTCAATAACAGGTGCATATCTCAGCGGACGTATTAAAATACCTGTGCCTGAGATCCGCAGGACGCCTAAAGACTGGATAAAGATAAAAGGCGCAAAACAAAATAATCTCAAGAATATTAACGTTGATATTCCGTTAGGTGTTTTTACCTGTGTTACAGGTGTTTCAGGTTCCGGTAAAAGCTCGCTTGTAAACGAAATTCTCTACAAACGTCTGGCAAGGGATCTTAACAGGGCAAGATGTATTCCGGGCGAACATAAGGATATCATTGGAATAGAAAAACTTGACAAAGTAATTAATATAGACCAGTCACCTATCGGCAGAACTCCAAGATCCAATCCAGCCACTTACACAGGCGTATTTGATATGATAAGAGACCTTTTTGCATCTACAGCCGAAGCCAAGGCAAAGGGTTACAGTAAAGGACGTTTCAGCTTTAACGTTAAAGGCGGAAGATGTGAGGCATGTTCCGGTGACGGTATCATAAAGATTGAAATGCACTTCTTACCTGATGTATATGTCCCTTGTGAAGTATGTGACGGAAAACGTTATAACAGGGAGACACTTGAAGTAAAATACAAAGGAAAGTCAATATATGATGTCCTTAACATGACGGTTGAGGAAGCGGTTAAATTTTTTGAAAACGTACCGTCAATCCGTAATAAAATACAGACATTATATGATGTGGGCCTTTCATATATACGTCTCGGACAGCCTTCTACAGAGCTTTCAGGAGGTGAGGCACAGCGTATCAAACTTGCTACCGAGCTTAGTAAAAGAAGTACGGGCAGGACAATATATATTCTGGACGAGCCTACGACAGGACTTCATTTTGCAGACGTTCACAAGCTTGTGGAGATTCTTCACAAACTTGCAGATGCAGGCAACACGGTTGTTGTAATTGAGCACAACCTTGACGTCATAAAAACAGCAGACTACATTATAGATATCGGTCCGGAGGGCGGATTCAGAGGCGGTACTGTTGTTGCAAAAGGAACACCGGAGCAGGTTGCCAAGATTCCTGAATCTTACACAGGACAATATATAAAGAAATACTTATAAATACTTGTAAAAATACTTTTCATCAGATATGATAAGAGACAGAGCGTAATTATATGAATTGCGATAGAATTGCTCCATGGGGCAATCATACATTAGAAAAGGAGATATGAAATGGATAGAGAAATGGTCATAGTTATAGACTTTGGCGGACAGTACAACCAGCTTGTAGCTCGTCGTGTCAGGGAATGTAATGTGTACTGTGAGATATACTCATATAAGACAGACATTGAAAAAATCAAAGCCATGAATCCTAAGGGAATTATTCTCACCGGTGGTCCTAACAGTTGTTACGAGCCGGGGGCACCTTCGTGCACAGATGAATTGTTCAACCTTGGTATTCCTGTACTTGGTCTTTGTTATGGTGCACAGCTTATGATGCACGTTCTTGGCGGAAAAGTCGAGAAAGCACCTGTAAGGGAATACGGAAAAACAGAGGTTATGGTGGAAACATCATCACCACTTTTTACAGATGTTACCCCTAATACAATCTGCTGGATGAGCCACTTTGATTATATATCAAAAGTTGCACCTGGTTTTGACATCTGCGCCCATACTGCAGACTGTCCTGTGGCAGCAGCCGAAAACAGAGATAAGAATCTCTATGCCATCCAGTTCCATCCTGAAGTTTTGCATACACAGGAGGGAACAAAGATGCTTTCCAACTTCGTCCGTGGTGTGTGTGGTTGTTCAGGCGATTGGAAAATGGATGCCTTTGTTGAAAATACAATTAAAGAAATCAGAGCAAAAGTAGGAAATGGAAAAGTATTGCTTGCACTTTCAGGCGGTGTGGATTCATCCGTTGCAGCCGGACTTCTCTCAAGAGCCATTGGCAAACAGCTTACCTGTGTATTTGTAGACCACGGCCTCCTCAGAAAAAACGAGGGCGATGAAGTTGAGCAGGTATTTGGACCTAACGGACAGTTTGACCTTAACTTTATAAGGGTCAATGCACAGGAACGTTACTACAGCAAACTCGCAGGAGTAACAGAACCTGAGCAGAAGAGAAAAATAATCGGTGAAGAATTTATCCGTGTATTTGAGGAAGAAGCTAAGAAAATAGGTGCCGTTGACTTCCTTGCCCAGGGTACAATCTACCCTGATGTTGTTGAAAGCGGACTTGGCGGAGAATCGGCAGTCATCAAATCACACCACAACGTGGGCGGACTTCCTGACTATGTTGATTTCAAGGAAATCATTGAGCCCCTTCGTAATCTTTTCAAGGACGAGGTGCGAAAAGCAGGTCTTGAGCTTGGCATCCCAGAGAAACTTGTATTCCGTCAGCCATTCCCAGGCCCAGGACTTGGAATACGAATCATAGGAGAAGTTACAGCCGAGAAGGTTCGTATTGTACAGGATGCGGACTACATCTACCGTGAGGAGATAGCCAAAGCTGGTCTTGACCGTTCAATCGGTCAGTATTTTGCTGCCCTCACAAATATGCGTTCCGTAGGCGTCATGGGTGACGAAAGAACCTACGACTACGCCGTAGCCCTTCGTGCCGTCAATACCGTTGACTTCATGACAGCAGAAGCCGCCGAAATTCCTTTCGACGTCCTCCAGACCGTAATGAGCCGTATCATCAACGAGGTAAGAGGCGTGAACAGAGTATTCTACGATCTGACCAGCAAACCACCGGGAACGATTGAGTTTGAATAAAAATGTAAATCCCTACAAAGCCTGTATTTATGGGCTTTGCAGGGACTTTTTTTGTTGGCGTTGGGTACGATTTGGCTACAAAATTTTATTGCAGAAATGGAGAGCCTTTCACGTTGACAATGATGATTCATTTATGCTATTTTCCATTTTGCGTATTTCAGTATTTAACTTTGTAGCAATTGATTTTACCTGAGGTTCGTTGTTATAATAAAATCTTTCTTTATAAAGTTTATTACCTATGGACTTGCTTTTTGAAAAATATGCATAATTATTTGTAATTTTAAAAAAGTCTAAATATGAATTTCCAAGCAATGTAAGACACTGATAATATTCTTTATCATTAACTGACAAAGACTGAAAGCAATTAACACTTTCTTCAAGATATCTGATTGCGGCTAATTTATCTTCAGCTGCGTCGCTTTTGTTTAGCAAAAAACTTCCATATATCCATAAAATAGAAGCATAGGTTTTTGTTGATTTAATTTTTTGATAGAGAGAATTGGTTTTTATTGACCAAATACAATCTATATATGCTTTATCAATATCTTCTTTGAGATGTTCTTGCAATAGGTGTGTTTGATCAATAATACCTAATGCTCTAGCTTTTTGATATTTTACATATGGGTGCATGGTAGTTCGTTCAAGCATAGAAAATTCTTTGATGGCAGATTCATAAGCTGATGATACATGAAAATGGCTTTCAGTTCGACAGTCGGAAAGTGTATTCTGGTATATATGGTACGATTTGGCGGCTGCAATTTTATCACCATCATATTCAATAGCCCAATCCGTAATAATGTTCCTGACATTTGGATTAGTATTCAAATCTTGATTGAGGTTGTCCAATTCTGTATTTATTTCATTAATGCTTGATTTTATTTTCATTGATAATTTTTCATAGGTGTTGCTATCCGGTAAAAGTTTTTGAATTATATATTTTTCGGCGAAAGAATTTAAATGATATGTTTCGCCATTTTTTTCAAGTATTAAGTATTGGCATAATAAGTTGATATAGGGATTGATATTTAGGTAACTTAAATCGGAAAGCATGCATATCGTATAAATGTCTATTTCTTGGTTGGGATAAACTGCAAAAATTTTTAAAAGACTAAATAACAAATCTGCATGTTCTTTAAATGTTTTTTCAAGTTCATCAAATGTGTTTTTGAACATAAATTCACTTATTATATCATAACCATTAAGTGGAATCGTTGAAAATTCGTTTACTATGTTTGAAACAGTAGGAAGTGCAGATAAATCACTGGTTATTCCTTCTATAGTAGCTATTTTTCGACTCAATCTACGGAGACTTAAAACTAACACAAGAGTATTTCCTTTTGTTGATTCAAGTAATTGTTCCATCTCTGTTTCACTTAATGATAAATCGAGATTATTTTCTTCAACATATTCATGAATGAATTTTTTTCCGTTGGTATTTGAAAAACCACTAATGCCCATTCGTTCTTGATAACTTTCTTCGTTTCTAGATGTTATAATATATTGTACTGAAATAGGCGACATACTTTCTACGAATGTATATATTTTGGCACGTTCATCTTCATGAATGCTTTCTAAATTATCTATAACAATTATTCCAGTTTTATTGAAATTGGCAAAGGATTCTATATTCAGGGCATTATAAATACTTGTTTCTAATTCCTCTAAGGTTGTAAAATTTTGCCTTTGCTTTTGACATAGAATATCTCCAGAAGTTTGAGATATTTCCAGAAACTCTTCTTTGGCTGAAAAAAATAAAATAAAATCAGGATGATAGTTATTAGTGGTATTGTTATCAGATATATCTTGAACAATTGATTTGATAACTTCTGTAACAATTGCGGTTTTTCCCAAGCCACCATACCCATATATGCATAAGGACGATTTTTTTCTTAATGCATTGGGAATACCGTAAATGAATGTTTTTACATCTTCAATTTCTTTATTTCTACAGACAATTTTTTTGTCTGAGAACGGAATGTTAGAAAAATTGTTGATTGGTATAGGAATAGAAGAGTTTAACGATTCTAAAGATTTTATTTCTTGATAGATGTCGCACTCTGGTTTATCCCAAAAACATTCTTCGTATTCTATACCGATATATGTGCAACTATCAGAAATAAAATTAAGGGTAGGTATCATATCCTCTGTATCCAAAGTTTTGCATCCAGGATGGTCTAATTTATTTCTGACATAATGATATTTATCTAATTGTGCTATAAAGGTGTTGTAGTTGGAAAAACAACTAGTATAATCATGAAAAAGCGGTTCAAAAATTTTAATTGTAGAAACAAGCGTTCCGACATCTGGAACATTAATATCATTTTCAACAATCTTATTTATACTAGATTGAATTGTCATTTCAAATAACTGATAGTAATATGCAAATTGCGATTTCATTTGTCCATATTTTGATTTAAGTTCTTGAGAAGCATTATCTGGTAGAGTAATTTGGTCTATTGCTGAAAAAAAACTACTAGCATCGGGATAAGAAAATGTTATTTTTTGGGCAATATAAGTTCTAAAAGGAATTTCGAATCCCATAACGATAGTTCTTAATTTATCGTGTTCCTTAGTTGATAAATACATAGTTCCTCCTTAAGTTTTGTAAATTTTTTAATTAAATGATATTTTCTTAGTTAGAAATGAAAATTATGATATAGTTTCTCAAATACCTATGTTGTAACTTGCAATATAGTCTATTCTTTTAGATTCAATCCCATCTTATCCATAACATCATCATGTGCTTTCTGAATCTTAAGTCGTTCCTGCCATGGTTCCGATTCTGGATAAATATCCATCCAAAGGTTAAAGTCTGCCTCCGCTTTCAACAGAGCTTCCCCGCGTTTCTTAACATCTTTTATTTCATTGCAGTTTTCAACTTCTTCCATATATTCTTCATAACGATCTAACCATGATTGCATCAAAGACAATGTTCCAAAGCTGATTCCAACCATATCATTTCCATCTTTATCCTGGCATTCAAAGAGTTGTCCATCGTATTGCCGGAATATCTGAAAAAGTCTGTGTATGGCTTTTATACCATCAAAATCAGAATTTGCCAGTACTTCGGGATTGACAGATAAAGCGTCTGCTATTTTTTCAAGGGTTGATGGCTTGGGATTTCTTCTGCCGCTTTCATAGGCACGAATGTAGGCTTCACTTGCTCCAACCATTTCTCCTAATTGTCTTTGAGTAAGATTACGTTCCTGCCGAATACGTCTTATGTTTTCCCCGATGGTCATAACAACATGCCTCCTGCTCTAAAGCTATATTTTTTATGAAACTGTTTAACATCATATATAGGATAACACACAAGAACAAAAAAATAAAGCAAAAAGATATTGACGCGAAACAAAAGTTGCGATACGATAAAAACGTAACAAAATGATACCATGCAGAAACGAAAAAACAGAACAGGAGGAAAGAATATGAATGAAAAATCTATTACAGTGCAGAGGACATTGCAAAAATGCTTGGTGTGAGTATGGGAAAAGCCTACAAAATCCTTAGAGAAATGAATAAGGATTTGGCAAGTAAAGGATTTCTCACAATTGCCGGGAAAATTCCGGTGGAGTATTTTAATGAAAAATGGTACGGAGAAGCAAAGGAGGTAAGTGCATGAGCTGCAATGCAAAGAAAGATCCCAATGTTACGTGGCGGATACAATATCGCTAGACAGATTGGACGGGAACCAAAAAGAAATCACAAAAAAGAGGTTTTAAGGCCAAGAAAGAAGCAGAAAAATGGTACGCACATTTCATGTTGCAACCTTCGAAATGAAGGGAAAATCAAGCGAGTTAGTATATGCTTTAGTATACAATAGAGCCGGATATGAAGATAGGGCAACAGATAGCATCATTCGTTATTTAGAAAGCTGTATAACAGATGAAACGGTAATTCCTAAGGACGCGAATGAGGTACTTTTGGTATTAGGTTGTTCAAATAAAAGTGCAGGTGCAATGAATTGGGTAGTAAAGAAAGCTAATATACTTAATGTTGCATGCACCGGAGCAAAATATAGAATAGCATTTGTTGGTAATATAAATGATTGGAAAAATAGAAGGTACTTTAGAGAGTTTATTCCGAATTTAATTGATATAATAAATGTGTAAAATATAGACGATATGGAGTCAGAGTAGGAGATATTGTTATGGCTGTATCTTATAAAAGATTATGGAAATTATTAGTTGACAAAAAAATGAGCAAATCTGATTTGCGTAAAAAGGCAGAAATTGCCCCTAACACGATGACAAAATTACGTCGTGATGAAGAAGTAAGCCTTACAATCCTAAGTAAGATATGTAAGGCTCTAAATGCAGATTTTGGCGATATTGTGGAATATGTACCGGATGCGGAAATTTGGGATTTGTATGATGAAAATAGGGAACTTCTTGGGAAGAATCATGTCAGAGGAGAACAGTTACCGATAGACGGATACCATCTAGTGGTGCATGTGTGGATTCGTAATTCAAAGGGAGAGTATCTGATTTCGCAGCGCTCAGCAAACAGACCAACATTTCCCTTAGTGTGGGAATGTGTGGATGGTTCAGTGGTAAAAGGGGAAGATAGTTTGCAAGGTGCGCTTAGAGAAGTAAAAGAAGAAGTAGGGGTAGATTTATTACCGGAAAAAGGACAGGTTATTTTGTCTGATATGAAGAAAATAGAGTTCGGTAAAGTAGTTAATAAAATTGTAGATGTTTGGTTGTTCGAGTATGATGGAGAGGTTGATTTAAGTAATGCTACAACAGATGAAGTGGCGCAAGTTGCGTGGATGAATCGGGAACAAATTAAGGAATTGTTTGATGCAAATATGTTTGTGGAGACGTTGGAATACTTTTTTACGGAAGTGGACAAAGAGAGGTGTTAAATGTTTGAATTTATATTTGATTTAGCAACAGAACCATTGGGATTACCAATTGAATGGTATTATGAATGGATTATTCTGTTAGTTATTGGTGAAATAGCATATCATGTTGCATACGACAAGGTAGGTGATTTGTTTCATAGCGGTTCTATATCTGGAAGATCTATAGGCTCATTGTTTCATTGGATAATTCGGACTGTTGTATTTGTGGCAATATGGGCGATAACATATGGAGTGATTTGGGTTGGAAAATTTGTTATGGCACATAAAATACAAGCCTCTATTGGTATATGTAGTATTGTGGTGGTTGTTATAGCTGTAAAAATATTTATTTGGATTAAAGAACGAAACAAAATGGTCAAAGCGTCAGTAAAAGTTGAAGAGAATGATAATTAGGGAAGATGAACCAAAATATATCTTAAATGGCATTGATAAAGTAACTTTTTGGGGTGAACACTCTGTGATTTTAGCCTGGTATGTAAACTTGGAGAATATAGAAAATGAGATATCAGAGATTGCAAATGCAATTCAGAACGGAGAGATAGCATATGAACTGAAATATTATGCAGAAGTGGAGAATGGAGCTTTTGGGTCTCCTAAACTAAGAAATAGATCTCGATCAGGTGACACTTGTGATGAAGATGGAAAAGGAATCTGATGATAAATCAGCAGAAAAATCAGCAGATTTTAACCATTATGGAGGCTGGCATTGAATATGGTACGGAACAGGTGGCAGAAAAGATAGGTTTAAAAGGTCCAAGGACAAGACAATTATTAGACGAATTAGTGAATAAGGAGTTATTGGCTTGTATTGGAACAACTAAAAGAAAAAGATATATGAAATGCTGATAGATGATGGCTTGACAGTTAAATGTATGTTAATTGATGATTTCAAACTTATGGGCAAGCAGTTGTTGTCCCCGATTGAAATCATTGAATATCTCAAGTGGAGGAAAGCGTTTTATAAGAAGAATGAAAATTTGGGACAGCAATATCTATATGAGAAGTATGGAGAAAATACGATATACGAAGACAGATTGTATTATGAACTTTTTAGGCAAGCTGTTTAATTATAAATCGGATGATTTTTTAGTGGCAATCAAACAGTGCAGAGATAGTTTTATTGCGATAGATAATGCAGATTGTTTGATTAATGATGATGTTAGGAGGTATACCAATATGCGTGATTCAATAGAAAACATATCACAACTTCAGAAAAAGTTGAATGACCTGCAACTGGAAAACCGGATATTGAGAAATATGTTGGATAAAGCAGGGTTGTCATATTATAAGGAGTTATCAGCATTTAGACAAAATGATTGTAAAGAAGCTTATGATCTGGAACAGGGAAAAAGAATTATTCACCCACAAACAATAACAGAAAATATGGCAAATAAGTTCTTTTATATGTTCTGGGGAAGACAGGATGTTTATGCAAAGCGTAGTGTTAATAAAGAAACTGGTAAGGTAGCATATTATCCGCAGTGTAATAATTTGTGGACAAGTGGATGTCATAGGAAATTAAAAGATGGTATTAACTGTAAGGATTGCAAGAGCCGTTCTTATAAGACTATAACAAAGTTTATTATATTAAATCATTTGCAAGGAAATTCTTATAATGCAACTGATGTAATAGGTATTTATCCGCTTTTTAGTAATGGTACATGCAGATTTATTGTATTTGATTTTGATAATCATGATAAGGGAGCAGAAGAAAGGGATTTTGCAAATACTGATGATACATGGATTGAAGAAGTTGAGGCAATGCGAGAAATCTGTGTGTTAAATGGAATAGATCCGTTAGTGGAACGTTCAAGGTCTGGCAAAGGTGTACATATATGGATATTCTTTGATAAACCGATAGCTGCTTCATTGGTAAGAAAATTTGGATTTGCATTGCTTGATAAAGGTGCAGAACAGGTTAATTTAAAATCTTTTAAATATTATGACAGAATGCTGCCTGCACAGGATTCGTTATCAGATAATAGGTCACTTGGTAATCTGATTGCATTGCCACTGCAGGGGAAGGCTTTGCAGGATGGAAATAGTGCGTTTATTGATGGCAACTGGAATGCATATCCTGATCAATGGAGAATATTATTTAGCAAGCCAAAATTATCGCAGGAATTTGTAGAAGAAAAAATAAAAGAATGGACAAATCCTATTGAAGATATTGTTGTAGATGCTGACGAAAGTGACAGGGAAAAACCATGGAACAGAATGCAGCGTTTTAACAAAAATGATGTTGAAGGAAAGTTACATATTATATTATCCAATGGAATATATGTGGATAATACAAATTTGAAGGCTTCTATGCAGAATAAAATCCGCAGAATGGCAGCAATCAGTAATCCGGTTTTCTATAAAAATCAGGCAATAGGAACATCAAATTATGATATTCCAAGATGGATTTATCTAGGAAAAGACCATCTTAGTGGATATATACAGATACCAAGGGGACTGCAGGATGAACTTCTGGAAAAGGCAAAACAGGCAGATATTGATTGTGAAATCGAAGATGAGCGTCAGCAGGGAAGAAATATTAATGTGGATTTTATAGGTGAATTGCGTTCTGAACAGGATAAGGCATTGAAAGAACTTATAAAATACGATAACGGAATACTTTATGCTGCAACTGCATTTGGTAAAACTGTGGTTAGCAGTGCAATAATTGCTCAAAAAAAAGTGAGTACATTGATTATACTGGAGTCTTCTGCGCTGATAGAGCAGTGGAAAGAGGCATTGGGAAAATTCTTAAATATTAATGAGGAACTTCCGACCTATGAAACTAAGACAGGGAGAGTGCGGAAAAGAAAAAGTTTGATTGGAACTCTGCAGGGAGCACATGATTCAATGACTGGAATCATAGATATTGCAATGGCAGGTTCACTGTGCAAAAAGGGAGAGTATCATAAGCTGTTGAAAGAATACGGACTCGTGCTGGTTGATGAGTGCCATCATTCTGCTTCTGAAACAATAGCCAATGTTTTAAAAGAAGTGAAAGCAAAGTATGTATATGGTGTGACAGCAACTCCGAAAAGAGGGGATGGACTGGAAAAGATTAATTATATGCTAATCGGATCTATAAGGTATAGTTATACTGCAAAGGAAAAGGCAAAAGAGCAGGGGATACAGCATCTTGTTTATCCACGCTTTACCAGAACTGTACCACCAAGGGGTGTGATTACCGAAAAGATGCATCCTAATGAAGCATATGAGATTATTCACAATAATGATGTGAGGGATGAGCAGATTATTGGGGATGTGATAGACTGCGTTTCAGCAGGTCGTACTCCGGTTGTTTTGTCACGATACAAGGATCATTCAGAAAAGTTGTACGAGTGTTTAAAAAGCTATGCTGATTATGTATTTATTATGACTGGTAATAATTCTAAAAAAGAACATAGAAAAATTCTTGAACAGATGCATCAGGTTAATAACGATAAAACTATGATATTGGTAGCAACAGGTTCTCTGGTAGGAGAAGGGTTTGATTTTCCAAGACTGGATACACTTTTTATGGCGACACCTGTATCATTCCGTGGTGTAGTTGAACAGTACGCAGGACGATTGAATCGTGATTATGTGGGCAAAGAAAATGTGATAATATATGACTATGTGGATAATCATATTCCAATGTTTGATAATATGTATATGAAGCGACTGAAGGCATATAAACAGATTGGCTACGAGCTGTCTAGTGGCTTGAAGACTGATAAACAGACAGCTAATGCAATATATGATGGAGATAATTATAGAGAGACCTTCCATAAGGATCTGTTTGATGCCAATAAAAATATAATCATTTCCAGCCCGGCCATCAGCGGACAAAAAGTTTATGAATTAATCAGCATGTTAAAGAAAAAAGAGGAGGCAGGAGTTCAGATTACAGTAGTTACATGGACTCCGGATTCATATGGATTTGGTGATGCTGCATATTGGATGCAGCTACACGAAGATATGCGTAAAGCTGGTTTTTATATAAAAACAGAAGAAGAATATTGCGACCGGTTTGCCGTTATTGACCAAGAAGTAGTATGGTATGGAAATATTAATTTACTGGCGAAAGATAAGATAGATGACAGTATTATGAGAGTTATGAGCAAAGATATAGCATGTGAATTGATGGAGATTACATTTGGAGATAGTGATGGCAAGGGTACAGAATATAATGAAAATTAATAAAAGTGAAAGCAGGATTGGTGCAACAAAAGCAGTTCAAGATCGACTAAAAACAACAAAGATTGAAGAAAACAAAGGTGCTTCATTTGTGTTCTGCCGGGCCGCAAATTTGACGAGAATAAAAGGAAGAAATGTCTTCTTTATTATAAATGCCAGTAAGATAATTGATTTAGTCAGTACATAAAAACTAATAGTGGTACTGACCATTAATACCACAAAACTTCATCTTGCATAGACATAGGCAGGAGTTTATAATTTTTTTAGATGTACAGCAAGTCAGTGAAATTTTTTTGCAAATAGTAAAAATAAATCTGCAAGCCATTACTATAATATGTGCATTATAATAATAGGTGTATCAATATAGAAATTACCTGCCTTGGTTAATATTATAAATGGATGAGAAGCAACAATGGAAAGGAGACGCATCGAATGATTGATATATACACAGAAAAAAGAAACTTAAAAGATTGTATACTTCAGAATGACCTTTACTTTAATTTAAATACAGGCAATGAAGAGATGTCGCAATATGAAATAAATCTCATTCAGCAAGTAGATGAGGCAAAGTTGACACCGGACAAGCACATTGAAACAAAATATGGATTAGGTACAATCCGAAATCTGTCATCTGGCTGCAAAACATTACTTAATATTGTAAAGCATCCTGATAAGGTAGTAAATGTAGAAGAATGCGGTCCGAATGTACTTAAAATTATTTTCACTATGGATAATATAAAGATATATATGTCCAGACCAACACTTTTTGATATCCCGGATGATGCAAAAATCAGATTTAATGATGCTGATATAGTGACCGGAGGGAGAGGTTATAATGCCTGGTGGAGTAAGGAGTATGAAAGGAGAGAAGCAGATGATCTATAAGAATATCACATTTAAAGCAGATCCATTTTCATACAATCTGGAATTTGACGACAGAATAACTCTTGTTGGCGGAGATAGTGGTACCGGTAAAGCAGTGCTTTATGAAATGTTGGAAGATTTACGCTTAACTGATGAATACAAAGCTATAAAATTGTTTAATTACAAATCAGATAATTTCTCAGAATCGATTGAACAGTGCAGAGATAGTTTTATTGTAGTCGATAATGCAGATAATTTGATTAATGATGAGGTCAGACGTTTTATTAATTTTGAGCCGTCGAATCAATATATGCTTTTCCTGCGAAATTGCGATGGTCTCAATGTTTCTGACAAAAGTTTTAAAGTGTTGAAGTTTGACAATAATAAGATAACACTGGAAGAGGAGCTGTGATATGAAATATTTGTGGACAGAAGATACCGGCGCAGGACTTCACTTCTGGAAATTGATTAATCAACTTTTCTTTGATGATGCACTTGTGGTCGAAAGTAAAGAAAGCAATATTAATTATATTCATTTTTCGTGTAATTCTAATATCGATAGAAGCGGATTTATACCGCAATAGCTTTTTAATAAAAATATGAATATACTGGATTTAAACAATGTTTGTAAATGAAAAAAGTTTGATAAAGTGTCGATTTAATATGAAGATAGGAGAATTTGTAAAATTGTAGACAAGTTAAATGAACGGAGGAAAGTAATACATAATGCAAGACAGAAAGCCAACCACGCAAAAAAGATTAATGCAAGAATTTCAACAAATAAATGCTGATGTAGCGGAAGAAATTGATATAAAGATAAAAACAAAAGTTTTAGCGTATGAATCAAGTGATTTTAATAGAGATATATCTGAAGAGATACAGAAAGAAATAAAAAAACATACTAAAGTAAAAAACTTAAAGCTAATTAAAAAGAAGAGCAATAAACTTGCAAAAGAATATTTAGAGAATAATAGAATTTGGATTTTACAAGAGAACTGGTATTGCTTATTGGCTTATTTTATTACAATAGCAACTATGATATTGAGATGTGTGGAAGTGGAAACAAAAATGAATGATATAATTTCATTTGGTATATATTTTATTACATTAATATTATGGACACTTATAGTAAAAAGAAAAGAATTTATGAGTTCAAAGATGGAAAAGTTTTTTATAGCATTTAATAATCAGGCACCTTGTATTATAGTTATAAGTTCAATATTGTTTTATTTTGTAGTTTGCGTATGCACTTGTAGGTATATATGGGTTGCAGTTATTGTCCTATCTTTTTTGGGATGTATGTTATTCACATACTTGTGGTACAAAAGAGAAAAAATATATACGGATATGTGATAAAAACTGGAAATAATTTCAACAAGGAAAATTAAATAAAAAATTATAGGAAGGTGAATGCAATGACGATTGAAGAAATTTTATCAAAGGAAGAAAATCAGACATTTGATAGAAAAAGTATAAATATTTCTCCTAAGGATTTAGCAATACCGATTGTTGCATTTGCTAATGCAGATGGCGGAGATATCGCAATAGGTATAACCGATAAGACAAGAAGAATTGAAGGTGTTGATTTTGAAGACAAGAAGTTAAATGAACTTCTAAGAGTACCATTTGATTTCTGTAATCCGACTATTAAAGTTGGAATAGAAGAAGTTCCATGCGTCGATGAAAAGGGAAGAGAGAATCATGTGCTTGTAATGCATATTGACGCAAGTCCACAGGTGCATGCAAATCAGGCAGATGATGTATTCTTAAGAGTTGGTGATAAATCTAAATTACAGACTTTTGAAGAACGCCTTCAGCTTAATTATGACAAGGGAGAACGATACTTTGAAGATAAGGCTGTGCCTGATGCTACAATAGATGATATAGATATGGACTTTGTAAAAGAATATACAGATAAGATTGATTATGGGAAAAGTCCATTGGAATATCTCAAAGAAAACAGAGGGTTCATAAAAGAAAAAGATGGCGAGATTCAAATCAGTACTGCTGCAATTTTGTTATTTGGAAAGAATCCGCAGAATTTCTTTCCTCGTGCAAGGATTCGTTTTATACGTTATGAGGGAACAGAAGAAAAATTTGGAACAGAAATGAATGTTATAAAGGATGTCATCTTTGAAGGCACACTGCTTAATATGATAAATGAGGCAATTGCATATTTGGATACGCAGGTAAAAGAAAAAACATACCTGGGACCAGATGGAACATTTGTTACAGATGAGGAATATCCTAAGTTTGTCAGACAGGAATTGATCGTAAATGCTGTTACTCATCGTGCCTATAGTATTACTGGCACAGATATTCAGATTAAAATGTTTGATGACCATATAGTAGTTGAAAGTCCTGGAAAACTTCCGGGGCTTGTAAGAGCGGACAATATACGTTTCACACATTTTTCCAGAAACCCTAAGATTGCAGAGTTTTTAAAGAATTATAAATTTGTAAAAGAATTTGGTGAAGGTGTTAATCGTATGTGTAATGAGTTAGAGCAGGTTGGATTAAAAGATCCAGTTTATCATACAAATGCTTTTATGTTGCAGGCGATTATTTATAATTCAAAAGTTGGAAAAACTATTATTGAAAAAACCGCTGGTTCATTAAAAAAATTGGCTGTTGCTGTCAATAAGTCGTTGATTGAGTACCAAAAGCCGGCGATTGGAGAAGAAAAGTCGGCGATTGATGATAAAAAATCGGCGGTTTATAGGATAAAATCGGCGATTGAGCAACAAAAATATAATGAACCTTCGAAGGCAAATATTCTTAAAGTGTATGATGAAATAGAGAAAAATCAGATTTTTGGCACAAAAGAAATAAAAGAAATTCTTGATTGCTCACCATCCACAGCAAGAGCAGTCATGACAAAGCTTAGAGATATGAAAGTTGTTAAAGCGGTGAATGGTAAAGGAAAGGGAAAATATGTATTTATAGAATAAACATCAGGGATGCATGATGCATTTATGAAAGTAAGATAGATGTATGGATGAATTATTGGAATAAAACCTAAACAAAATAAGTTAATTTGCCTCTGGGACATAAAGAGTTTGAATGACAAATTAAACTGCCTAAAACCTGTATTTATACAAATTTTTGGCAGATGTTTTATCAAATGGCTCTATGTTCACTTTGTTTGTACAGAGTAATATAAAAAATAGATAAAATAAAAGAGGAACAATATATGACGAAAGTGAATTTTTATGACACCATCGACGATTCATTACTAAAATTTGCAGTTATCATTTCCAGACATAACGGCAAGTGGGTATTTTGCAAGCACAAGAAAAGAAATACATGGGAGATTCCGGGAGGACATAGGGAAACAGGCGAAAATATTCTTGAAACAGCTAAAAGAGAGTTACAGGAGGAAACAGGAGCAATAACTTTTGACATGACTCCGATTTGTATATATTCTGTGACTGCACCGGACAATTTCAATGGAATGGAGACTTTTGGAAAATTATTCTTTGCAGATATACATGCATTTGAAGAAGAACTTCATAGTGAAATTGAAAAAATAGCGATTATGGATGAACTGCCGATTGATTGGACATATCCTGAGATTCAGCCTAAACTGTTGGAAGAAGCAAGGAAAAGGGGATTTCTGCCCAAGAAGGACGCAATAAAATGGCTGTTTTTTGATATTGGTTCTACATTGGTTGATGAAAGCAAGGTCTATGAAGACAGGATGAAAAAAATAGCAGAATTATCATGTGCAACTTATGAGCAGGTTTATGAATGTGCTATGTCATTTTATAAAGAAAACAAAAAAGGAGATTTAGAGGCAACAAGACAATTGGGTGTGAAATTACCTAAGTGGGAATCACAATACGAGAGGCTATATGAAGATACTAAAGCTTGTCTGAAGAAATTAAGTGGAATTTATAAAATTGGTGTAATTGCAAACCAATCATTAGGAACTTGTGAGAGATTACAAAATTTTGGCATAAAAAAATATATTGATTTGGTCATCGCATCGGCAGAAGAAGGTGTTTCAAAACCGGATAGACGCATATTTGAAATTGCATTGGAAAGAAGCGGTTGCAAGCCGGAAAATGCAGTCATGATTGGCGACCGTATTGACAATGATATTGTACCTGCAAAACAGTTGGGTATGAAAACTATATGGGTAAAACAGGGCGTTGGAAGTTTGTGGAATATAACAGGTGAGAGTGAAAAAGCGGATATTGAAATTGATAACTTATCCGATATTTTAAAATATTTGTAAGAAGTGCATACATATTCTAAGGAGTTTACAAGTTGAAGTTATTATACGGAACCGGGAATCGAGCAAAGTTATCTGCGATGCGGAGCAGGCTTAAACAATTGGATATAGAATTAATAGGACTGGATGATTTAAGGGCAGAGGGCAAAACAATTCCTCAGGTAGTTGAGGATGGCAAGTCTCCGCTTGAAAATGCAAGATTAAAAGCAACAGCATATTATGAAGCATTTCATATTCCGGTTTTTTCGTGTGATTCAGGATTGTATTTTGATAATGTTCCGGAGGCAATCCAGCCGGGCGTGTATGTCCGCAATGTAAACGGAAAATGTTTGACAGATGACGAAATGATAGACTACTATTCCGGTCTGGTAAAAATTTATGGGAATCTGGTGGCAAGGTATCGGAATGCAATTTGTTTTGTACAGGATGATACGCACACATATGAAGCCATGGAACCGTCCATGGAGAGTGAAAAATTTATTTTAACTGATAAACCGCATAGCATAGTCAGGAAGAAAGGATTTCCGTTGGATAGCATATCTTTGGATATAAAAACCAATAAATATTATTACGACCTGCCAGTGGACAGACTTGAACAGGTAGCAGTTGAAGATGGATTTTTAGATTTTTTCAAAAGAGTTTTGGATTTGAAATTATAATGTGATGATAAGGAAGAAAAAATGTTTAAGATTGCAATATTACAAAAACGTGCCATTCATGCACAAATAGATGAAAATATTGAAAGTATCATTAGGGCAATGAAAGAGGCATCGGAAAATCATGCGGATATTCTTTTACTGCCGGAATGTTTTGTAACAGGATATGATTTGCCTATGACCTATGAAAAAAGCATTGCAGATGATGATATAAGAATTACAAAAATATGCGAGAATGCTGAAAAATATAAAATAGGTGTGGTACTCACAGCATTTACAAAAGGTCATAAGCAACCGCAAAACTCAGCCTTTGTTATCAATAAATCGGGTAAGATATTAATGAAATACTCTAAGGTACATACATGTGATTTTGCAGATGAAAGAAATGTTGAACCGGGGAAAGAGTTTAAGGTGTGCGATTTTGAAGGAATACAATTAGGTATTATGATTTGTTATGACAGGGAGTATCCTGAAAGTGCAAGAATACTGATGTTAAAAGGTGCAGAAGTTATTCTGGTACCCAATGATTGTTGTTCAATGCAGCCAAGAATCAGAGCACTTTCTACAAGAGCATACGAAAATATGGTTGCAGTTGCTATGGCAAATCCAAATGGAGATAATGCCGGATGTTCCTGTGCATTTAGTCCGATTTGCTGGGACAGAAACGGAAAATGTGTTGATAACACAGTTTTGCAGGCTGACGATAACACAGAGGGCATTTTTTACGCAGAGTTTGATATGGAAGCAATCAGAGAATACAGAAATCGGGAAATGTTAGGAAATACATTTCGTAAGGTAGAAGCATATGGTCAGTTGTTAAGTAAAGAAATCAAGGAACCATTTATAAGGGATGGTCAGAATTGATAAACCAGAAGTAACAAGAGGAAATATTTTATCAAGGTTCAGATGTAGAATATCAATTGCTCTATGTAATGGGTGATATGGAGGCAGACATCAGAACACATCATATTCATATTGTAAAATGGAACGAAACTGAGTGGAATAATTATATTCATTTCAGGGATTATCTTAATGTCAATGAGAATGTGGCATTGCAGTATGAATATTTAAAGAAAGAAATACAAAGTAAGTATGCAGATGACAGGGTTGCATACACGAAGTGCAAACAAAATATGATAAACAAAATTTTGGGCAAATGAAAAAGGAGACAAGTATGTTAAGATTAAGGCCATACAATAAAAATGATGCAGAAATAATTATGTC